>VMHT01067555.1_pt1 | contig 22722 bp, 20 predicted proteins | sample 4693611 | NCBI WGS metagenome assembly VMHT01 (sample SAMN12280063, study PRJNA550983) | marine metagenome | isolation source: seawater sampled from same location over 5 years 0.02-0.2 micron viral filtrate | place: USA: collected off the coast of southern California halfway between the port... ...
TAAAGCTTTCCATTCTCAAAAGAACTTCAAAACAACTGCCGTTTCTTATAAAACCTTCGCTGTTTTTGCGGCTGCAAATATACACCCTCTTTTGATTCTGGCAAGTAAAAAAATAAGTTTTTTACTTTTATTTTTTTAGGCTTTATTTCCTTAAAAAAACACCGTATCCCAATATGTAATGAACTTCCCACTCTACTTCCCAACCCTCGTTGTGTCCCAAAGCGGGTGCAAATATACTGCTGTTTTATTCCCCCGCAAGCTCCAAATAATAATTTTTTAAAGAAATCTTAAAACCAATTCCTAAACTTCTCAATAAAAGGAACTTGTAAGATAAAAAATTTTAAAGAAATATGGGGGAGAGATCGAATTAATTTAATCGGCCTTTAGTTTTACTCCATTTATCAGTGAGCTCTACGTATTCAAAGTCCAGCGCAGTGGCTTGTGGCTCGAGGATATCATTAACAAAAGACCGCTGCAGAATATCTTCAATAAGAAAGTCTTCCTGGTTATTTTTAGGGTCAAATTCTTCTTTCAGCGAAATTTCGAATAAACTGGCAGTGGTATTATACCAGAAAGCACGCCAACCACTTTTTAAATTCCTAATAAGATTAAAAGCAGTAGTCCCTGTTTGGCGATGTACCAGTTTTACTAAAATTTGTCCTTCAGTATGAGTAAGCTTTTTCAATTCCGCAGAAAACTCTTTCTCTATATAATCCTGAACGATCCTGGTATATTTTCTTTGAGCTGACCTGGAATCTATTTCTTCCAGCCTGGCATTAAGAGCTATCAACCTTTCCGAAGCTAATTTAGCATAAGGATATACCTTTCTGGTTTTTCTCCTTAATATAAGGTAACGCTTTCTTTCGGCCAGATCATCGAAATGAAGTTTTTTTAAAATCACTACCTCATTAAGGTCTATACTTTCTCTTGGCACCGTGTCTCCCGCAATAATCATATATTTTTTTTGCAGCGTATCCTGAACAGGGATACTATCCTGGGCCCAAAGTCCTGAAAAACTAAAGAATAATATTACAAAAAGTGTTCTAAGCATTCACCAAATATTTAGCTTGCTATGGTACTAAAATCATTCCAAAATTAATCAATAATGAGTTGTCATACATTTTATTCTTACTAAATTCGTGAAAATTCAAAACTATGAGCAAAGACAGTATACTTGATAAGGAATCTATAGATTTCCTGGAAAAATACCTTAATAATGCCGCACCAACAGGTTATGAATCTGAAGGGCAGAAATTATGGATGGATTATTTAAAACCTTATGTAGACGAATTTTTTACCGATAGCTACGGAACAGCGGTTGGAGTTATAAATCCTGAAGCTGAATACAAAGTAGTAATAGAAGGTCACGCTGACGAAATTTCCTGGTATGTGAATTATATCACCGACGAAGGTTTTATTTACGTTGTAAGAAATGGCGGAAGTGATCACCAAATTGCTGCTTCAAAACGCGTAAATATTCATACAAAGAAAGGAATCGTTAAAGGTGTTTTTGGATGGCCGGCAATTCACACTCGTGAAAAAGATAGTGAACAGTCTCCTAAAATAGACAATATATGTATAGACGTTGGGTGCACCAGCAAAGATGAAGTTGAAGAATTAGGGGTACACGTGGGTTGCGTGATCACTTATCCTGATGAATTCTTTATCCTTAATGAAAACAAATATGTTTGTCGTGCACTCGACAACCGTATGGGCGGATTTATGATCGCGCAGGTAGCCAAGCTTTTAAAGGAAAATAAAAAGAAACTTCCTTTTGGTTTATACATTACCAATGCGGTTCAGGAAGAAATTGGACTTCGTGGAGCTGAAATGATCACGCACCGTATTAAACCAAATGTGGCTATTGTGACAGATGTAACCCACGATACCAATACGCCAATGATCAATAAAAAGAAATCTGGCGATACAAAAATTGGTCACGGCCCAGTAATTGCCCACGCTCCTGCCGTACAAAATAAATTGCGGGAACTGCTTATTGAAACGGCCCAGGAAAAAGAAATTCCTTTCCAGCGAATGGCGAATTCAAGATTTACAGGAACAGATACCGACGCTTTTGCTTATAGTAATGGCGGTGTTCCTTCAGCTTTAATTTCACTACCACTTAGATATATGCACACCACGGTAGAAATGGTTCATAAAAGTGATGTGGAAAACGTGATTAAATTAATTTATGAAAGTGTTCTAAAAATAAAGGAAGGAGAAAGTTTTAGTTATTTCGACTAAAAAACTTAAAACTTCATTAATGGCATCAAGCCCTTTTCGGAAATTTCTGAAAAGGGCTTTTTCATTTTCTTAGGTATACTTTCACAATTCTTTATTACACCACGGTATTTTTTCCAATTATATTTATTGAAAAAGATAAATGACCATTTCTCCCGAGGAAGTAAACAGCCTAATTTCTAATCCCTATGAAGCTGTAGATTTTGCCAATCTCACCTATGTTTCTGAAGAAAAGCTTTCTATTAGCCGCAAAAAAGTGGGCCGCGGTTTTTCCTATATATATAAAGGAGAACGTATAAAGGACAAGAAAACCATAGAACGCATAAAAAGCCTGGTAATACCACCCGCCTGGCAGGAAGTTAAGATCACTCATCTAAAAAGTGGGCATTTACAAGTTGTGGGACGTGATGAGAAAAACCGTAAACAATATATTTACCATCCCACCTGGAGTAAATTAAGAAACGAATCTAAATTTTTTAAAATGGCTGCCTTTGGCGAAAATCTGCCAAAAATTAGAAAGCAGGTAGATAAAGACCTGGATTTGCCGGAAATGAGTAAGCGAAAAGTGCTCGCCTTAATTCTAAGACTTATGGAAGAAACCCATATTAGAATCGGAAATCATTACTATGCCAAGAAAAATAAAACCTACGGACTTTCTACTTTTAGAACCCGCCACGTAAAAACTTATAAGAACAGGATCAAATTCGAGTTTATAGGAAAGAAAGGGAAGGAACATTCGGTAACCGTAAAGAACAAAAAACTTATAAAACTGGTAAATCAATGTGAGGAAATCCCGGGTTGGGAACTTTTTAAATTTTATGATGAAACTGGCGATAAGCACTCTATAGACAGCGGAATGATCAACGATTACATCCACGAAATTAGCGGTGATCTATTTTCAGCTAAAGATTTTAGAACCTGGAGCGCCACTAAAATATTCTTTGAAACCCTGCGGGAAATCGGCTATACAGAGGAAGAAAAACAAAACAAAAAGAATATGCTTCAGGCTTTTGATGCTTCTGCCGAAGGTTTGGGGAACACACGAGCGGTTTGCCGTAGTTATTACGTGCATCCCAAGGTGGTTAATTCTTACGAATCCGGGGAAATTGTTCCATATTTTGATAAAATTAAATCTGAAGAAAAACAAGATTATATCTCTCTTTCCGAAACCGAGAAAGTCATTTTAAATATGATCAAAGATTATGAAGTTAATATTTAAAATTGAATAAAATAGCTGTCTCCAATTTTGATTAAATTAGCGGTATGAAGAATACCATAGCTTCCCGAATAGCAGATTTCCTCAAGAATTATCCGCCTTTCAACCTTCTTCACAAAGAAGATTTACTAACGATCTCAAAACAAGTAAAAGTAAAATATCTTGAAAAAGGTAAAATGCTATTTGCTGAAGGTGACACTGGCCATAAACGTTTTTATGTGGTAAATAAAGGAGCAATTTCTTTAGAACGCATTAATAACGAAAAAAGGGAAACCATTGATAAATGTGATGAAGGCGATATTTTTGGACTTAGACCGTTATTTGCCAAAGAAAATTACCTCATCAACGCTATTGCCGATGAGGAAACAGTGCTTTACGCAATTCCCATCAAGAAATTTAAACCTTTATCGGAAGAAAATAAAGAGGTAGGTAATTTCCTTATTCAGAGTTTTGCTTCAAATACCCGAAATCCTTATTCTGAAGCACATAAGGGAAAGTTGATTTCTGATAAAGAACCTGAAGAAAATCAATTTAAACCCAATAATAATTTATTTGAACTTCAACCCGCACCGGTTACCAGGAAGGTTGTCATGACCTCTCCCGAAACCACTATAAAAACAGCGGCTCAATTAATGAGCAGAAAAAAAGTAGGCTCAGTACTAATCGTAGAAAATAATATTCCGCAAGGCATAGTAACCGATGAGGATTTTAGAGATATGGTGGCTACGGGTACATTTGGAATCGAAACACCTATTTCAAAAATAATGGCTTCCCCGGTAATTTGCTATCCGCAGGGTTTGAGTATTGCCCAGGCGCAGCTTACTATGATGAAACATCATATTAATCACATTTGCATTACCGAAGATGGCACACCAAATACCAAAGTAGTAGGTATACTTTCTGAACACGATATTATGGTTTCTGAAGGACATAATCCCTCTGTTCTTATGAAAGCAATTCAGCGAAGCAGCAGTACAAATGAATTAAAAAAAATTCGGCATAAAATCACATTATTACTTCGGGGATTTATTGATTCCAATATTCCGCTGAATCATATCTCCAAAATTATTTTTGAGCTGAATGATGCTACAATTAAAAGAATCATTGAGCGCTGCATAAAAAAACTACCCACTCCCCCACCCTGCGATTTTACCTGGATTTCCTTGGGAAGCCAGGGGCGTAAAGAACAACTCTTGCAAACCGACCAGGACAATGCGCTTATTTTTGAAGACGTGCCTTCGGAAAAACTGGAAGAAACCCGGGCGTATTTCCTGGAATTGGCCAGGAAAGTGAACAAGCGACTCAACATAATTGGTTATGAGTATTGCCCGGCTGAAATGATGGCGAAGAATCCTAAATATTGCCTGAGTCTGAGCGAGTGGAAAAGCCAGTTTACCAATTGGATTATAGATCCCGGGAATGATGAGATTTTACTTTGTTCTATTTTCTTTGATTTTGATATCTCTTATGGTAATATCAAATTATCAAACGAGCTGGCTGATCATATTTTCAGCTTAACAAAAGATAATAGGAAGTTCTATGCTGTAATGGGCGCCACTGCTTTACGAAACCCCTCACCACTTGGTTTCTTCAGGCAGTTTTTGGTAGAAGAAGATGGGGAAAACAAAGATTATTTCGACATCAAAAAACGAGGAATCACTCCTATAACAGATGCTGCAAGGTTGCTTATTCTATATCATCAGGTTAAGAATATTAGCAATACGGCAGAGCGCTTTGAGAAACTGGCTCAATTAGAGCCAAATAATAAAGAACTCTTTCTGGCCTGCGCCTATGCCTCTAAGGTCTTACTTAAATTTAGAACCAAACACGGGTTAGAAAATAGAAATAGCGGTAGGTTTATAGATCTCGAAAATCTTGGGAAAGAAGAAAAAATTAAACTGAAACGCTGCTTTAAAAGCATTAGACAGGTACAGGAATTAGTAAAATATCGTTTTGAAGTAACTCCCTATATCTAATGCTAAAAATATTCAAAAATAAATCTGAAGATCTTCCGAAGTTCTGGCAGGATTATGAAGCTAAATTCCAGGAAAAGCTTCCAACCGAAATTGCCGAAACAAGATTTGTAGTTTTTGACACTGAAACCACGGGATTTGATCTAAAAAAAGACCGAATGCTATCGATTGGTGCCGTGGCTATAAATAAAAGATCTATAGATGTAGCTGACGGGTTCGAAGAATATATTTCGCAGGAAACTTTTAATCCTAAAACCGTGAAAATCCACGGAATTATTCAGAATGAGCGAATAGATACTTTATCTGAAGAAGAAGCAGTAAAAGCTTTTTTAAAATATATCGGGAATTCGGTGCTGGTGGCCCACCACGCAGGGTTTGATATCGGAATGATCAATCAGGCTCTTTTCAGAATGGGGCTACCAAAATTAAAAAACAAAGTTTTAGACACGGTAAATTTATACCGCGGTACCAGAATAATCTCGAATCTTATTAATAGAGAGAAAAGCTATTCTCTGGATGAAATCGCCGAAACTTACAATATAGATATCAAAGATCGCCACACCGCAGCGGGAGATGCTTTTATTACAGCCATTGCTTTTCTAACGATTCTAGGAAAGTTAAACACCGATAGAAAACTGAATTTGAAAAAATTATTTCGATTTTAAATGAAATAAAAAACCTCACAGGTTTTAAAAAACTGTGAGGTCTGGTATTTTCTAAACAGAATACTTTAAAAAGCTTCCTTTATAATTTCATCTACAACTTCAGGGTTTAATAAAGTTGAAGTATCACCAAGATTTTCAGTTTCGTTTGAAGCTATTTTACGCAGAATTCTACGCATAATTTTTCCACTTCGTGTTTTTGGAAGTCCGCTAACAAACTGAATTTTCTCTGGTTTTGCTATTGGTCCCACCTTATCCTTGATCTGTTGGTTGATCTCTTTTCTTAGATTATCATGGTTTCTGGACTCCCCTACTTCTTTTAAAATTACAAATGCATAAAGTGCATTTCCCTTCACCTCGTGTGGGAATCCAACTACTGCAGATTCAGCTACTGCTGGGTGTTCATCTATAGCATCTTCAATTGGCGCTGTACCTAAGTTGTGACCAGATACGATAATTACATCGTCTACCCTACCGGTAATTCGGTAATATCCAACTTCATCTCTAAGGGCGCCATCTCCGGTAAAATACATATTTTTAAAAGTCGAGAAATAGGTGCTTTTATAGCGTTCGTGATCGCGCCAAACCGTTCTGGCAATAGATGGCCACGGATATTTTATACATAAACGACCATCTACCTGGTTTCCTTTTAACTCATTTCCATTCTCGTCCATTAAAGCAGGTTGAATTCCCGGAAATGGCAAGGTTGCATAAGTCGGTTTTACGGGAGTGACGTACGGAATTGGTGAAATCATAATTCCGCCGGTCTCGGTTTGCCACCAGGTATCTACAATAGGGCTTTTATTTTTTCCCACATTATCGTTATACCAGTGCCAGGCTTCCTCGTTAATAGGTTCTCCAACGGTTCCCAGAACTTTTAAAGAAGAAAGATCGTGACTTTCTACAAACTCTATATTTCTTTTAGCTAAAGATCTAATTGCTGTTGGAGCGGTGTAAAACTGATTTACCTTATGTTTTTCTACTACATCCCAGAATCTTCCTGCATCGGGATAAGAAGGAACCCCCTCAAACATCACCGTAGTGGCGCCGTTTGCTAATGGGCCGTATAAAATATAAGAGTGACCGGTGATCCAGCCGATATCGGCAGTACACCAATACACATCTCCTTCTTTATACTGAAAAATATTCTTAAAAGTATAAGCAGTATAAACCATATAGCCCGCAGTGGTATGTAACATACCTTTTGGCTTACCCGTAGAACCCGAAGTATATAATATGAATAAAGGATCTTCAGCATCCATGGTTTCGGCTTCACATTCATCTGAAGCTTCATCCAGTAAGGGTTGCAACCATTCATCTCGTCCTTCTTTCATTTCAATATCAGAGTTAAGACGTTTAGCTACCAACACGCTTTCTACTCCCGGACATTCTTCCAGGGCTTTATCTACAATACTTTTTAGATCTATAGTTTTATTTCCACGGTAAGATCCATCAGAAGTGATAAGCATCTTACAATCGGCATCATTGGTTCTGGTTGCAAGGGCTTTAGAAGAAAAACCTGCAAAAACTACGGAGTGTATAGCGCCAATCCTGGCGCAAGCAAGCATAGCCACGGCAAGTTCAGGAATCATAGGCAGGTAAATACAAACCCTATCACCTTTTTCAATTCCCTTTGATTTTAAAACATTGGCAAATTTATTGACTTTCTTATGAAGTTTTCCGTAGGAGATCTGTTGCGCTTCTTCTTTAGGATCGTTTGGTTCCCAAATAATAGCCGTTTTATCGGCATTGGTAAAGAGATACCGATCTATACAATTTTCGGTTATATTTAGCTTGGCATTTTCAAACCATTTTACTTCAGGCTTATTAAAATCCCAACTCAGCACATTGTCCCATTTTTTTCGCCAGGTAAAATGTTCTTCGGCTACTTCTTCCCAAAAATTTTCTGGTTCTCTTACTGACTTTCTATAAACTTGAAAATACTCCTCTAAATTCTTAATATGATAATTACTCATAACTTAAATAAATATGTTGCTGGTTAAGTGGGTTAATAATGAAAAATATCAAAAATCTTTCCTGCAATTTATAAAAACCTGCGGAAACCAAACATTCAAAATCTTGTTAATATTCTCTCTTTCGAAGTTTTATTACAAGTGTAATAGAATTAATGATTTTGAAAAGGAAGTCGAAAATTAATCAGTCAATAAGGCTTTTGAATTTCAATTTGTAAAAATTATAGGGATAAACTACTTGACTTTTTAGGTTTTTATCTATTTTAAGTTATGAGAATACATATTAAGAGGAGAAACTTTAATTAGTAATGTTCCACAAACTTTTGATGATCGCTTAGCCATTTATTTAAATAAAACTTTTCTTTTCTGGATGCTAATTTCCCAGATTCCTCTTCCCGCCATTTTTTATCTGAATATTTCCTAATAAAAATTTTAGATCTTCTCCCCAAACTAACTCCTAAAAACTTAAAAGTAACTTCTGCTTTAAGAACATAGGCATTATTGGTATTTTGTAAGTAAACGAGTTTCATTTTTATTCCTGGTTGATTGCTAAAATTGCAGGCAAAACTTAACAAAGACTGTGCCCATGGCCAAATTATTGCCAGTTAGTCTTTCTTGATTTTAGAAAGCTAACTTGTGAAAAACTATGTTTATAACTCAAAGCTATTTTCATAAAACCACAGCTTATTCCCTTTAACTTTACTCTTGTAAAATCATACCGGCGGGTATTACTTTTTGTAATAAACAAGGGGAATCATGTGAGAATCATGAGCTGTTGCGCAACTGTAAAGTAGACTTTTCTACAAGCCAGATCACCTTCCCAACCGGGTTGACTTTTGCTTTCGCATAAAAAGTAAATGTCCTGGATAATATTTTTGCGGCTTTCCCGCTCTTCTCTTTTCCATAGACACCTATTTGCTTTTATGCTTTTGATTTTAAAACTAAAACAAAAGTGATATGAGTATTTTTCAAAAACGGGTAAATTACAAACCTTTCGAATATCCCGAAATTCTTCAGTTTACCGAAGCTATCAACCGATCTTTCTGGGTACACTCTGAAGTAGACTTCACTGCTGATGTACAGGATTTTCATTCTCATCTTAGTGAAAATGAGAAACAGGTAATTAAAAAGAGTCTGCTTGCCATTGCACAAATTGAAGTAGCTGTAAAATCCTTTTGGGGAGACCTATATCAGCACCTTCCTAAACCTGAATTTAACGGCCTGGGAAGCACTTTTGCAGAATGTGAATTCAGGCATTCTGAAGCTTATTCCCGTTTGCTTGAAGTTTTAGGTTACAACAACGAGTTCGAGAAATTAATAGAAACTCCTGTTATCAAAAAAAGAGTGGCCTATCTTTCTGAAGCTTTAGCAAATACAAAATCTTCAGATGAAAAGAAATACGTGTTTTCCCTTATTTTATTCTCTATTTTAATTGAAAACGTATCTCTATTTAGTCAGTTTGCTATTATACTTTCTTTTAGTCGGTTTAAAGGAGTGATGAAGAATGTGAGCAATATAATTGCATGGACATCTGTAGACGAACAAATTCACGCCAATGCCGGCATTTATATCGTAAACCAGATTAAGAATGAATTTCCAGAATTCTTCAATGAGGAAACTAAAACCCAAATTAGGGAAATTATAGCCCACTCTATGGAAGTAGAATCTGAAATCCTGGATTGGATCTTTGCTGATGGCGCTATGGAACAATGCAAAAAAGAAGACCTACTGAATTTCATGAAATATCGAGTAGACGATAGCCTTGAAAAAATTGGTTTGGAAAAGATCTACTTTGTTTCAGAGTATGATTATAAAGCCATGCTATGGTTTGAAGAAGAAGTTTTCGCCAATAGTTTAGACGACTTTTTCGCCAAACGCCCGGTAGATTATACTAAGCATGATAAGAGCATCACCGCCGATGATCTTTTTTAAAGAGTTTTCCGCAGCAATATTTTCAACTTAAAACCCCGCAAAATGCCCGAAACAATAATTAAAGAAACGCAACAAGACCGCTTATGGTGGCTTAATGAAGAAAGTCAGCAAATACTTAATCGCGGTTATTTATTAAAAGGAGAGACCACAAAATCTGCTATTGAGCGCGTTGCAAACGCAGCGGCAAAGAGACTCTATAAACCCGAACTGGCAGAAGCTTTTATAGAAATGATAGAGCGCGGCTGGATGAGTTTAAGTTCGCCAATTTGGGCCAATATGGGCACCGAACGCGGATTACCAATTTCCTGTTTCAATGTCTACGTTCCCGATAATATTGAAGGGATTACCCATAAACTTGGTGAGGTAATTATGCAAACCAAAATTGGCGGCGGTACATCCGGGTATTTTGGAGAATTACGAGGTCGTGGCAGCGCGGTTACCGATAATGGCAAAAGTAGCGGAGCAACCAGCTTTATGAAACTTTTTGACACCGCTATGGATACCATTTCCCAGGGAGGGGTACGCCGTGGAGCTTTTGCAGCTTACCTGGATATAGACCATCCCGATATTAAAGAATTTCTCGAGATAAAAAATATTGGAAACCCTATTCAAAATTTATTTTATGGCGTTAGTGTGCCCGATTACTGGATGCAGGAAATGATAGATGGCGATCGGGAAAAACGAGAAATATGGGCTAAAGTTTTAGAAAGTAGGCAGCAAAAAGGTTTACCCTATATTTTCTTTAAAGACAATATTAACCGCTTTAAGCCGCAAGTTTATAAGGACAAAAACTACGTTATAAATTCCAGCAATTTGTGTTCAGAAATCGCACTGCCCTCGACCGAGGAAGAGTCTTTTATTTGCTGTCTCTCTTCTATGAATTTAGAGCTTTACGACGAATGGAAAGATACCGAGGCAGTAAAACTGGCTATCTATTTTCTTGATGCTGTTTTACAGGAATTTATTGCTAAAACCGAAGATAATTATTATCTCACTCCTGCCAATAAATTTGCAAAAAGACACAGGGCGCTGGGACTGGGCGTTATGGGCTGGCATTCCTATCTTCAGAAAAACAGGATTCCTTTTGAAGGTTTAAAAGCAAAAGGTTTAACGAATTCCATTTTTAAGGAAATTAATGAGAAAGCTACAAAAGCAAGTAAAGAATTAGCCAATATTTATGGCGAACCCGAGGTTCTAAAGGGCTACGGATTAAGAAATACTACTTTAATGGCCGTAGCGCCTACTACCTCTTCCTCTGCAATTTTAGGACAGGCATCACCTGGAATTGAACCTTTTAGCAGTAATTATTATAAAGCCGGATTGGCGAAAGGGAATTTTATGCGGAAAAATAAATATTTAAAGCAACTACTTCAGGAAAAAGGATTGGATACCGAAGAAACCTGGCGAAGCATCATGCTAAATCACGGAAGCGTACAGCATTTAAAAGAATTGAGTTACGAAGAGCGAATGATCTTTAAAACCTTTAAAGAGATAAGTCAGTTAGAGATTATACAACAGGCTTCGGTTAGACAAAAATATATAGACCAGGCGCAAAGTTTGAATTTAAATATTCCTTCAGACCTTTCTGTTAGGGAAGTAAATAAGCTAATGATAGAAGCCTGGCAACTGGGTGTAAAAACGCTATACTACCAGCGAAGCCAAAGTGTTTCTAAAGAATTTATAGCCAATATGGTGAATTGTGCCAGTTGTGAGGCTTAAAGAATAAAATTTCAACAAAGATAAAAGGCTGTTTGAAAGTTGATCTTTACGTCAAGCTGAACTTGTTTCAGCTTCTAACATGTTTGAAATAATTAACATGTTAGATCCTGAAATAAATTCAGGATGACGATCTGAGATAATTTCAAACAGCCTTTTTCTTATTCTTTAAACTCAGTTTACATAGCTCCCCACTCTTTTAAAGAGTCTTTGTTCATTTTTACGTAATCCTGGTTTCCGGCTTTTTCAGCTTCGGCTAAAGATTTTTTAGCAGCTGCGATTGCTTCTTCTTTTTTACCAAGATCGGCTGCTATAAGCGATTTTCTTCTTAGAATCCAGAAGGCATTCGGATTCCCCATTTCAAGAGATTTATTTACCCATTTGTAAGCCTGTTCCAAATCTTTATCGGCATCGTGATAATAAGTTGCAGCAGCAAAATAATCGGCAGCTCCAGGGCCATTCATAGTTTTCTCAATACTGGCCATTGCTTTTTCTTCGGTAGGCACTTCAAATTGAAGATTTGCAACTGTATTTGCCCATACAAAATTAAGCGCAGCCGAATCATTCTTAAGATCGTCTATCATAATTGTAAAGGTTTTCATTTCAAATGGAAGTTCCATCACTTCTGCAGTTGCTTTTAGCGCTACTTTCTCTTCGTTCCATTCAGCAGGATTTCCCCAGTTAGAAGCATCGCTATAGAACATTACTTCCCATTCGTCTTCCTTCGGAATTGTATAAATAGCATAAGTTCCCGCTTTTAATTCTTTACCCTGAACAGTAACATCGTCACTAAAAGTAATTTTGGTATTTTCGTTAGCACCGGTACGCCATATTTCGCCATAAGGCACTAGATCACCAAAAATCTCACGATCTCTCATTCCTGGACGGGAATATTCTAAAGTGACATCGGTAAGTCCAACTTTTTGTTCAACTTTAGTAAACGGACTGGCTTGAGGCGCCTGTACCTGTGCCTGGGCGGCACTCATAAGCCCGGCTGTACATAAAAATAAAAGTAGTTTTTTCATTGTTCAGTTTGTTTTTAGTTTGATCAAATATACCGAGAAATTGATTACCAATTTAGATAAGAATCAACTTCATTTATATTTTGTTTAACTATAATAATTTTATTTTAAACAAAACTACTCTTAATTTTACAATTAAATATAATTAGAATGAAAATCTACACTAAAAGATCGGTCCAAAAACTTCCTATTAGCCTGGAAAAAGCCTGGGAATTTCTCTCCAGCCCAGGAAACCTAAAGACCATTACACCAAACTATATGGGATTTAATATTATCTCTGGAGCCGATCGACCAATGTTTGCCGGGCAAATTATTCAATATATAGTGACCCCTATAGCGGGCATTAAAACCAAATGGGTAACCGAAATCACTCACGTGAGAGACAAAGAATACTTTGTAGATGAACAGCGTTTTGGGCCTTATGCCTTATGGCACCACAAGCATTTTTTAAAGGAAATACCCGGCGGTGTAGAAATGGAAGATATTATAGATTATAAGCTACCTCTGGGAATTCTGGGTCAAATGGCTCACCCATTCCTGGTGGCTCCAAAACTGAAAGAAATTTTTGATTACAGGCAGGAAAAACTTGTAGAGCTTTTTGGTGAATTCGATGAAAATAAAACTAAAAACGCAACCCTAAAAAAAGATATACTAAACTAAATAAATTTAATTATGGAAAAGAATATTTTACTTATTGGTGGATCAACCGGAATAGGACTTGAAATCGCCAATCAACTGGTTAATGAAAATAATGTAATTGTTGCTTCAAGAAATAAAGGTGAATTAAATGATGATATAAAGCATTTAGAATTTGATGTTTTAAAAGATAATATTGAAGACCTCGATTTACCGGAAAAAATACACGGGCTGGTTTATTGCCCCGGCAGCATAAACCTGAAGCCTTTTAAGATGCTAAAACATAAAGATTTTGAGGAAGAAATGAATCTTAATTTCTTAAGTTTGATAAAAGTGGTTCAGGGAATAATGCCGAAATTAAAAGAAGCAGAAAATGCAAGTTTGGTGTTTTTTAGCACTGTTGCTGTGAAAGTCGGCATGCCTTTCCATACCAGCGTTGCCGCCGCGAAAGGTGCGATTGAAGGTTTCGCAAAATCTCTCGCAGCAGAATATGCTCCCAGCCTTCGCGTAAATGTGATCGCTCCATCTTTAACCGATACTCCATTAGCTGAAAAATTATTGTCTAATGATTCTAAGAAAGAGAAAATGAGTGAAAGGCACCCTCTTAAAAGGATTGGAAATGCCAAAGATATTGCGAACGCAGCTACCTTTTTGTTAAGCGATGAAAATAGCTGGATCACTGGACAAATTATTGGAGTAGACGGCGGACTTTCAACTTTAAATATTTCGTAAATGAGCAAAGAAGTGAATATTTTCTGGTTTAGACGTGATTTGAGATTAGATGATAATGTAGGTTTTCTCGAAGCTTTAAAATATGACAAACCGGTTTTACCAATTTTTATTTTTGATACAGAAATACTGGATAAATTACCTAAAAATGATGCTCGTGTAACTTTTATACACGAGCAACTTCAGGAAATGCGAAAAGAAGTACAGGATGATTATAGTAGTTCTATCGCGATGTATCACGGCAAACCAAAGGAAATTTTTAAGCAGTTACTTAAAGAATATCAAATTGCTGAAGTATTCACTAATCATGATTATGAACCCTATGCAGCTCAAAGAGACAGGGAAATAGCCGAGCTGCTTTCTGAAAATAATATTGAATTTCACACTTTTAAAGACCAGGTTATCTTTGAAAAGGATGAAGTATTAAAGAAAGATGGCGATCCTTATATAGTTTACACTCCTTATATGAGGGTTTGGAAAGAGCATTTCAAATCTCTGGATCAAAAAATTCATTATACAAGTCAGTACCTGGATAATCTTATTCAAAATACCAGGTTACCTAATTTAAGCTTAAGTGATATTGGATTCAAAACTTCAGAAATTAAAGTACCGAATTATGATGTTACTCCAACTTTAATTCAACAATATGAGAACACCAGGAATATTCCCGGAAAAGATGGTACTTCGAGGTTAGGAGCACATCTTAGGTTTGGAACAGTAAGCGTTAGAAAGATGGTAAAAAAGGCAAATGCCGAAACAAATAAAACCTTTTTCGATGAATTGATCTGGAGAGAGTTTTTTATGCAAGTGCTGTATCACAATCCCGATACTGTCACTGAATCTTTTAAAAAGAAATACGACCGTATTGAATGGCGCAATAATGAAGAAGAATTTGAGAAGTGGAAATCGGGTAAAACAGGTTATCCATTGGTAGATGCCGGAATGCGACAGCTAAACAAGTCTGGATTTATGCATAATCGCGTTAGAATGCTGGTAGGAAGTTTTCTTTGTAAGCATTTGCTTATAGACTGGCGTTGGGGTGAAGCTTATTTTGCCGAAAAACTATTGGATTATGAAATGTCTTCTAATGTTGGAAACTGGCAATGGGTAGCCGGTAGCGGCGTTGATGCTGTCCCATATTTTAGAATTTTCAACCCAACTACACAAATTGATAAATTTGATAAGGATAAAAAATATATTAAAGAATGGGTAGAAGAATTTGGCACCGATGATTATCCAGAAAAAATGGTAGACCATAAAGAAGCCCGCGAACGGGCTCTAAAAGTTTATAAAGAAGCGGTTAGCTAATTGTTCCAAATTTCCCGGGCTTTATCAAGATCTTCGGGAGTGTCTATACCAATGGTTTGCATTTGAGTTTCCACCATTTTTATATTTTTACCATATTCCAGGAATCGAATCGCCTCAATCTTTTCAGCAGATTCTAAAGAAAGCATTGGTAAATTATAGAAATCTATAAGCGCTTGTTTTCTAAACGCATAAATACCTAAATGCTTAAAATAAGTTACCTGCGCATCTGTATTTCTTGGATAAGGAATGGGAAATCTTGAAAAATACATCGCAAAGTCATTTTTATTTGTAATTACCTTTACGTTGTTAGGATTGGTAATTTCGTCACTTTCGGAGAGGGCAGTTTTTAAAGAGGCAAGATCTATGGCCGAGGCATCATCTTCCCTAAAAACAACTAGTAATTTTGCCAGGCTGTCTTTATCTATAAATGGTTCGTCTCCCTGTACATTTACCACGATATCAACATCCATATCCTGCACAGCTTCCGCGATTCGGTCGCTGCCACATTCGTGTTCCTTATTGCTTTTTATCGCTTTTCCGCCATTCTTATTTATTTCAGCAAAGATCTCATCACTGTCGGTTACCACATAAACTTCTTGAAAAAGTTCGGTGTTTTTGGCAGCTTCATAAGTCCTGGTAATTACTGTTTTACCGTTTAAGTCTTTTAAAAGTTTCCCCGGAAAACGAGATGCCTCATATCGGGCGGGAATCATTGCGATTATTTTAAGCGGATTATTCATCGAAAAAGATAGTTTTAGAGGTTAAATTTAGGTTTTAATATTTGAATCGAAGCAGATGCAAAACTATTTATTCAAGAAAAAATCATCTTTAAAACCTATTAGGTATAGCTTATCTGTTGCCCTTGTTACAGCGGTATAAAGCCATCTTAAATATTCTTTACCAACGCCTTCTGGCAGGTAAGGTTGTTCTATAAAAACGGTGTTCCACTGCCCACCCTGTGATTTATGGCAGGTCATGGCGTAAGAAAATTTGATCTGTAAGGCATTAAAGAACTTATTGTTCTTCACCTTCATGAACTTCTTATATTTAGAAGTTTCATCTTCATAATCTTTCATCACTTCCTGGTAAAGCTGGTTAGATTCTTCGTAGGAAAGCGACGGCGTATTACTGGTTAGCGTATCTAGCATCACTACGGTTTCAAAAGGTCGCATTTTTGGATAATCTACCATTTGTACCTGAACTTCGGCAAAGCGAAACCCATAAAGCTCCTTTATACCAAAAATCTCCAGGACTTTTACAATATCTCCGTTAGCTATAAATCCTGCTTCGGAATTAGGTTTTATCCAGAAATAATTATTCTTTACCACCATAAGATAATCTCCGGCTGAAATTTCTTCTTCCTGAAACAAAATACGGGACCTTATTTGCTGGTTATACAAATTCGCCCTTTTGTTAGATCGAACAATAAAACTGGTTTCTTCATTCCCTAATTCATTATAGCATTCTTCAATAGCATTCATGATCTCATAACCATCCTGTAGTCTAACCACATCTGCCTTTGGAGTAAGTTCAAATTGAAAACTATCATAAAAACCGTCTTGCAGGCTTTGCCTTATTTTCGTGGCATTTAATAGAATATCGCTTTTCTCCGCCTGCCGCACCACTTCGTCCAGTTCTATATGATTTACTTGTTTATTATAAGAAAATTGAAGTTTTTCAGCTTCCAGCGCAGGGCTAATTTCCATTTTTACCGGAGGTAGCTGTGCGGTATCCCCAATTAAGATAAGCTGGCAATTATGACCTGAATAGACAAATTGGATAAGATCGTCCAACAAGCTTCCATTTTCCATTAATTTAGAATTGGTGGGCGTATCAGAGATCATAGAAGCTTCATCTACAATAAAAATACTGTTTTTGTGTTTATTCGGTTGAAGCACAAATTGTACGCCGCTTCCACCACTTTTCTTCGGAAAATAGATCTTTTTGTGAATGGTAAAAGCTTCTTTTTTCGAATAATTAGAGATCACTTTTGCCGCTCTTCCGGTAGGTGCCAATAGAACTCCCGATTTCCTAATTTGCCAGAGATTTTTCACCAGGGTGCTGATAATCGTGGTTTTACCGGTTCCGGCAAAGCCTTTCAACACGAAAAGTTCGTCCTTATTATTGCTTAAAACGAACCGGGAAAGTTGCTGTAATGCAAGATCCTGCCCTGCTTTAGCTGTAAAACCAAGATCGCTTAATAGAAGTTTATAAAATTTGGAAGCATCAAGATTTTCCATAGAAGAATTATCAAAAATCAAAGATAGGAATGGATTTTTACGGAAGAAACTTTTACGAATAAAAAAAAATTGTAGATTTGTCGTGAACACTAGTAATTCTTAAAACAAAATTTAGAACGCATGAGACTTGCAATTCAATTACTTCTTTGGGTAGTTATTATAGGATTAGCCTACCTTACATTTAATGCTGTTTACGAACCAATCCAGTTTAATAAAATTAAAGAAAAGCGTTATGCCAAAGTAGTTGAAAACTTAAAGGACATTCGTGATGCCGAACTAGCCCACAAAGAAGTTGTTGGGACTTTTGAGGATGATTTTGACAAACTTGTAAGATTTTTAGATACCGCTGAATTTGCAATTACTCAGCGTCGTGACACCACTGTTTTAGATGAAGAATACAAAAAGCAATATGGTGTAGATGAATATATTGAAAAAGTTATTGTAGATACACTTGGATTTGTACCGGTAAAAGACTCATTATTTGACGGTGATAGAGAACGTTATACAAATATGATCAATGTACCCGTTGAAGGTGTAGATGCTAAATTTGAACTTGACGCTGGAAGCATCAAAAAAGGTCAAACAGATATTCCTGTTTTTAGAGCCAGAGTTGCTAAGAGCGTTGTACTACAAGGATTAGACAGAGAGCTGATTTTACAACAAAATCAAGTACAATCTGTAGACGATATTAACGGCCGTTACATAAACGTTGGTTCTATGGAAGAAGTTAACACAAAAGGAAACTGGCCAACCCAATATGGCGACGAGTAACAGTACAGAACAAATAAATTTAGAACTGTCCATTCAGGTTTCCCTGGATGGACTTTCTTTTTGTACCCTAAATTCTGTCGATAATGAAGTGGTAGATTTTAAGAAGCTACGCTTTACCCAGCAGCTTGATCCTGTAAATATCTTAGCCGAAATTGAAAAACTCTTTGAAGACGATAAAAGTTTAACCGAAGCCAACCAGGTAAAACTTATTTTTGACAATGCGCTCTACAGCTTCGTTCCCGCTACTTTGTTTAAGGAAGAAAATGCTTCAGATTATCTAAAATTCAATACCAAGATCCTTAAAACCGATTTTATAGCACACGAAGAAATTGGTACTACCGAAATCATCAATGTGTATATTCCATATACCAATATTATTAATTTCTTTTTTGAAAAATTCGGTGAATTTGAATATCAGCATCTCAGTACTGTTTTAGTTGAAAACTTATTGGAATTACCAAAAGTAGATAGACCACAAATGTTTGCTCATATTAAAAACAAGCAATTTGATCTTGTGGTGATAGAAAACGGAAAATTATTGCTTTGCAATTCTTTCAGTTTTACCGAAAAAGAAGATTTTTTATATTATATTCTTTTTACTGCCGAACAACTCAATCTAAAACCAGAACATTTTAGATTATTTTTACTGGGAGCCATTAGTAAAGCTTCTCCCCTATTTAAAATTGCTTTTGAATATATAAAGCATATCGAGCTTTTAGAAACCGATTTCAGCTTTAATAAAAAAGAAGAACTTACCGGTTTAAACGAACTGGAAGAATATGTTTTATTAAAATCATTTACATGAGAATAATTTCAGGAACAAATAAAGGAAAAAGATTAATTGCTCCTAAAAAGCTACCGGTGCGCCCTACAACTGATATGGCCAAGGAAGCCCTTTTTAATATCCTGAATAATAATTTTCAGTTTTCTCAACTAAGCGTTCTCGATCTATTTTCCGGAACCGGTAATATTGCCTATGAATTCGCATCTCGCGGAAGTAAAGAAATTATAGCGGTAGATGCGAACTACGACTGTGTGAAATTCATAAAAAAAACGGCACAGGAATTAGATTTTAATATCACCACCATTAAAAGTGATGTCTTTAAGTTTCTTGAAAAAGCTTACGTAAAGGCTGATATTATCTTTGCCGATCCTCCTTATGATTTTGATGAAAAAGAATTTCTAAAAATTCCCGAAATCGTCTTCGAAAAAAACCTACTTAATCAAAACGGTCAATTAATTATTGAACATTCTAAGCATACCAATCTCTCAAATTTCCCTAACTTTATGGAAGAGAGACGATATGGCGGTTCAGTATTTAGTTTTTTTCAAAATGCAGAATAGTTTCTTCTTATCAAGAAGAAAAAGCCAGAAAAGGCTTAAAACACCATGTTATGACGCAGCGGATTAAAACTATAAAACTAATCGATATTGACCTGGAGTTTTACGATAGAATGGTAATTTCTAAGGTAAAAGAAGATGTTGTATTCCAGTTAGCACACGTAGAACAAATTCTAAGAATATGTAATGAGGTTTTTGAAGGTAGGAACTATGTATATATATCGAACAGAAGCAACAATTACAACGTTAATCCAACTATTTATTTTGAACTAAAAGAAATTAAATCTCTGTCTGGAATAGCTATTGTAAGTGAACGTTTTGAAGCATTAAAGGTGGCAAATTTCGAAAAACAATTTTCTCCCATTCCTTTTGATATCTTCTCTAACATGGATGAAGCCCGTGCCTGGGCAAAGACTTTATTATAAAAAAGCAGGCCTGTAATCCGGATTCTGTTCCTCCCGATAAAACCGGGATTCCCCTTATCATTTATCTCAGGTTTTTGTTGCCAAAAACTTTTAGCTGCCTACCCTCCGGTAGCAAGCGAGCAGCTTGCAAACACCGGTTTACATGGCATTGCACCGCATAGAGTTTACCTGATTTCACTACAGCATTACCTGTACATTCTTTCTGTTGCACTAGTCCTTATTTTATCTTGATTGCTCAAAATAAAATAGGTGGGCGTTACCCACTATGCCGCTCTTTGGTGTCCGGAATTTCCTCCATCGATTAAATCGGTGGCGATAAGGCGGCCTGCTTGATGCAAATGTAGTTTTTTACCAAATAACCCAATTAAAAAAATGTTGATTTCTTCCTGCTAATTGTTCAAAATTAAAAGCGTTTGCCTTAGAACTTATGGAGGCTATTTTTATATTTGTAGCTCAATAAATTTCAATGGAACATTTTATAGTATCTGCTCGTAAGTACCGCCCGCAAACTTTTAAAGATGTGGTTGGGCAACAAGCCATTACCAATACCTTAAAAAATGCCATTGAACACGATCACCTGGCGCAGGCACTGCTTTTTACAGGACCTCGTGGAGTGGGAAAAACCACTTGTGCCCGTATCCTGGCCAAGATGATTAACCACGACGGCACTCAAAGCCCTGATGAGGATTTTGCATTTAATATTTTTGAACTCGATGCCGCTTCTAATAACTCGGTAGACGATATCAGGAATTTAATAGACCAGGTTAGGATTCCTCCGCAAGTTGGTAAGTATAAAGTATATATTATAGATGAGGTGCATATGCTCTCTCAATCGGCATTTAATGCCTTTTTAAAGACTTTAGAAGAGCCACCACAGCACGCTATTTTTATCTTAGCAACTACAGAAAAGCATAAGATAATACCCACTATACTTTCACGCTGCCAGATCTTCGATTTTAAAAGAATTACGGTAAGCGATGCAAAAAACTACCTGGGATATATTGCCCAGCAAGAAGGTGTAAATGCTGAAGAAGACGCTTTGAACGTTATTGCCCAAAAAGCCGATGGCGCTATGCGTGATGCCCTTTCAATTTATGACAGGGTAGTAAGTTTTAGCGGAAAGGAACTTACGAGACAGGCAGTAACAGAGAATCTTAATGTACTGGATTACGATACTTACATTAAGGTAACCGATCTTATTTTATCGAATAACATCCCGCAACTTTTATTAAGTTATAATGATATCCTTTCCAGCGGATTTGACGGACACCATTTTATAAGTGGTTTAGCTTCACATTTTAGAGATCTTTTGGTTTGTAAAGACCAAAAAACCATTGAATTGTTAGAAGTTGGGGAACAAACCAAAGCCCGTTATTTTGAGCAAGCTTCTAAAACCAACCACCAATTTTTAATTAAAGCGATAGAGCTGGCGAATGAATGTGACTTAAAATATAAGACTAGTCAAAATCAGCGTTTGCTGGTTGAACTTACGCTAATGCAGCTTGCCTCTATCACTTTTGATGGAGAAAAAAAAAAGTTTGAACAGTCAATAATTCCCGCTTCGGTTTTTGAAAAGCAGCCTGCACCACTTTCCACGGAAGAAAAAAGCCTAGTTCGCGAAAATGAACACGGTGAAACTTCATCTGAAGCTCCAAAAGAAAGTCAGTTACCTTCAGGAGAAAACAAAACTCCAGATAGCCATTGTGCCGATGATAAAAAAGATAATTATCATTCAGAAGAAACCATGGTTCCTGAATCTACTGAAGCAAAAGAAGAACCAGCACCAGATCTTCCGCCTGCTCCAGAACCAAAACCGGTAACCGATTCAAGCATTAAAAAAGAAAAAGTTTCAGGACTTTCGTTAAAAAGTATACAGAAAAAACGCGAAATAGAAGCCCGCCAGCAAGAAGCTGCTCCTTCAAAAGATGTCGTGTTAAATGGTGAATTTAGCGAGACCCAATTGCAGGCAACCTGGAATGATTACGTTAAACGGTTGAAGAAGCAGGGTGCTAAAATTCTAGCCTCCATTCTTGAAACAGATCTACCTAAACTTCAGGAGAAAAATCGTATTGTTATAGAATTGCCTAATGAAACGATGAAGATTAACCTGGAGCGTGAGCAAAATAAATTGATGTCTTACCTCAAACAAAAACTTCAGAATACAGAGATCAGGTTGGTTATTAATGTAAATGAGCAGTCGGCAAAGAAATATGCTTTCACTCCTATTGAAAAATATAATAAATTGAAGGAGAAAAATCCTTTGATAGAAAAACTACGAAGTACATTCGATTTAGACGTATAAATATGTTAGGATTAAAACTTCCAACGGACCCTCGTTGGGCAAATATAGCCGAAAAAAATATTGAAGAAATTCTTATAGATCACGCATATTGCGAACAAAAAGCGGCTTCTACAGCAATTTCACTAATTGTTTCCTTCCCAGAATACCCGGAATTGATAGATGAAATGATCGCTCTATCCAGAGAGGAAATGGGACATTTTAAAATGGTACACGAACAGCTATTGAAACGTGGTTA
>VMHT01005143.1_pt1 | contig 22711 bp, 15 predicted proteins | sample 4693611 | NCBI WGS metagenome assembly VMHT01 (sample SAMN12280063, study PRJNA550983) | marine metagenome | isolation source: seawater sampled from same location over 5 years 0.02-0.2 micron viral filtrate | place: USA: collected off the coast of southern California halfway between the port... ...
CAGCACTGCCGATGTAGCTCAGGGGTAGAGCGTTTCCTTGGTAAGGAAGAGGTCACGAGTTCAAATCTCGTCATTGGCTCACTAATTTTCAGCTACTTACACAATAATCCATCATTTTTTGATTTCATAAACAAGCTTTAAACCAACTGCTTTTTTGTCTCTTGGGCTATTTTTAATACGAGTATAGCGCCTATATCTTTGAGAGTTTTAGCAGTATGTACCCCTTCATTGTTTTTTTAAGGAAACATTTCATAAATAAGAAGCCTTAATAAAAAAGCATCTTTCATTATTTATTACACGAGTCTTTGTGTCATGTTCATTGCGACAACAATATGGCGATTTCATAAAGTCTAAAATTCGATCATGTTAATGATTCTGACAACTTGTAAATCTACCCCATTGGATTTTTCGACTTGTAAGAAGTAAAAAAAATAGAAATTTTATGTTTAGCTTAGGTTTTGTTAGGAATAAATAATTATATTTGCGCTCATTTTAAAAGCATAAACTAAAGATATTATGGCAAAGGAAACTTTTGATCGGTCGAAACCCCACCTAAACATTGGTACAATTGGACACGTCGATCACGGAAAAACAACCCTTACGGCTGCAATCACTAAAGTATTAGCTGACGCTGGATTCTCTGAGGCGAGAAGCTTTGATCAGATTGATAATGCACCTGAGGAAAAAGAAAGAGGTATTACAATCAATACTTCTCACGTAGAATATCAAACGGCAAATCGCCACTATGCACACGTTGACTGTCCTGGTCACGCCGACTATGTGAAAAACATGGTTACTGGTGCTGCACAGATGGACGGAGCAATCCTTGTCGTTGCTGCAACTGATGGTCCAATGCCACAAACGCGCGAGCACATCTTACTTGGACGTCAGGTTGGCGTTCCACGTATTGTTGTATTTCTAAACAAAGCTGATATGGTTGATGACGAGGAATTACTTGAACTCGTCGAGATGGAAGTACGTGAGTTGTTAAGTTTTTATGACTATGATGGTGACAATGGTCCTGTTATTCTTGGATCTGCTCTTGGCGCTCTAAACGGTGAGCAAAAGTGGGTTGACTCAGTCATGAAACTCATGGAAGAGGTTGATAGCTGGATCGAATTGCCAAAACGTGATGTTGATAAAGATTTCTTGATGCCAATTGAGGATGTATTTTCGATCACAGGTCGTGGTACTGTAGCAACTGGTCGTATTGAGACTGGTGTTGCAAACACAGGAGATGGCGTTGATATCATTGGTATGGGAGCTGAGAAATTAGACTCTACAATTACTGGTGTTGAGATGTTCCGTAAAATATTAGATCGCGGTGAAGCGGGTGATAACGTAGGTATTTTGCTACGTGGTATCGAGAAAACTGATATCAAAAGAGGTATGGTAATTTGTAAGCCTAGCTCTGTTACACCACACGCCAAGTTCAAAGCTGAGGTATATATCCTTAAAAAGGAAGAGGGTGGACGCCATACGCCATTCCACAACAACTACCGTCCTCAGTTTTATGTTCGTACAACAGACGTTACTGGTAACATCAATCTTCCTAGCGGAGTTGAAATGGTAATGCCTGGTGACAACCTTACTATCGAAGTAGATTTGATTTCACCGATCGCATTAAGCGTAGGTTTACGATTTGCTATCCGTGAAGGTGGTCGTACTGTAGGAGCTGGTCAGGTAACAGAAATTCTAGACTAAAAACATTTATACGTTCATTATATAAGGTGTCATGCACATGTGTGACACCTTTTATAACAGTTTTAATTAAGGTGTATCGGACTTCGTTAAGTTAGGTACAGAAGCGCGAACACCAACAGAGACGGGTTTAGCTCAGTTGGTAGAGCACTGGTCTCCAAAACCAGGTGTCGGGAGTTCGAGCCTCTCAACCCGTGCAATAGTTAGTTTTGCTATGATTCAATATGTGAAAGACTCTTTTGAGGAATTAAGAAAGCATGTGACTTGGACTTCATCGTCTGAATTGCAAAGACTCACGACAGTAGTCATTGTTTTTTCAATTCTATTTTCCCTTGCCATATGGGGTGCTGATACTGTGCTTTCACGTGTTATAAAATTTTATTTTGAACTCATCCAATAAGCAGTACAAATGACAGATACAGATACAAAAAAGTGGTATGTTGTTCGGGCTGTAAGTGGTCAGGAAAATAAGATTAAGAATTACATCGAATCCGAAATTGAAAGACACGGATTGTCTGATTTTGTTGAGGATGTTCTAGTTCCTACTGAAAAGGTCATTCAAATTCGTAAAGGAAAAAAAATTAACAAAGAACGTGTGTTCTTCCCCGGTTACATAATGGTGAAAGCCAATCTCTCTGGAGAAGTACCTCACGTGATTCGATCTATCACAAATGTTATAGGATTTTTGGGTGAAACCAAAGGCGGCGAACCCGTTCCTCTTCGTGCTGCGGAGGTGAATCGTATGCTAGGTAAGGTTGATGAATTAGCTGTGCAAACAGAGAATGTTTCGATTCCATTTACATTGTCTGAGACCATTAAAGTTATTGATGGTCCATTTAATGGTTTTAACGGAACGATAGAAAAGATTAATGAAGAAAAACGCAAGTTGGAAGTGATGGTGAAAATATTTGGTCGCAAGACCCCACTGGAGCTTTCTTACATGCAAGTTGAAAAAATTTAAGTGTTACAATTATCCGATTTCAAAGCAGCTTCCTTGCGGCGAGATCAATTAGATTAAACAATGGCAAAAGAAGTAAGTAAAGTAGTAAAGCTACAAGTTAGGGGAGGTGCTGCGAATCCATCGCCACCGGTTGGACCCGCTTTAGGTGCCGCGGGAGTGAACATCATGGAGTTCTGTAAGCAGTTCAATGCTAGAACCCAAGATAAAGCTGGTAAGGTTTTACCAGTTGTGATCTCTGTCTATGCAGATAAATCATTTGATTTTGTTGTAAAGACGCCACCTGCAGCCGTTCAACTCATGGAAGCCGCAAAGGTTAAAAAAGGATCAGGAGAACCCAACCGAAGCAAAGTAGCAAGTGTAACTTGGGATCAAGTTCGCAACATCGCTGAAGATAAAATGCAAGATTTAAATGCATTTACGGTTGAGTCAGCCATGAAAATGGTTGCTGGAACCGCAAGATCAATGGGTCTAACAGTAAAAGGTCAGGCTCCTTTTTAACCTTGAATTGAAAAACAATGGCAAAAATTTCCAAAAAAAGAAAAGAAGCACTGTCTAAGATTGACCGTGATTCTTTGTATTCCTTGGCAGATGCTGCATCGTTGGTTAAAGAGATTACGACCACCAAATTTGATGCATCAGTTGATTTGGCTATACGCTTGGGTGTAGATCCTCGCAAGGCCGATCAAATGGTACGTGGTGTTGTAACGCTCCCTCACGGAACAGGTAAAACGGTTAAAGTTTTGGCTTTGGTAACTCCAGATAAGGAAGCCGAAGCGAAAGAAGCTGGCGCCGATTTTGTGGGACTCGATGAATATCTGCAAAAAATCAAAGATGGATGGACAGACGTTGATGTTATCGTTACCATGCCTAGCGTAATGGGTAAGTTGGGACCTTTAGGTCGTGTACTTGGCCCTCGTGGTTTAATGCCAAATCCAAAAACGGGTACCGTTACTATGGATATTGGTAAAGCTGTAAGCGACGTAAAAGGCGGTAAGATCGACTTTAAAGTAGACAAAACAGGCATCGTGCATGCTTCTATAGGAAAAGTATCTTTTGATGCTGACAAAATTTTAGGTAACGCCAATGAGCTTATGCAAACATTGGTCAAGCTTAAGCCGTCGAGCTCAAAAGGGGCATATATCAAAAGCGTTTCCTTGTCTAGTACAATGAGTCCAGGTATCCCTGTGGAATTTAAAAATGTATAACGGATAGCTAAATTTAAATTATGACTAAAGAAGATAAAGTACAAGCTATCGATGACTTAACAGCAAAGTTGGCTGAAAATCAAAACATCTATTTGACAGATGTTTCGGATTTAGATGCTTCAACGACATCAAATTTACGTCGCGCTTGTTTTAAAGCCGGTGTGAAGCTGACAGTTGTTAAGAACACATTGTTGGCCAAGGCCATGGAAGCTTCTGACAAAGAATTTGGTGACCTCACTGGTGTACTCAAAGGAAACACAGCAATGATGTTTTCTGAAGTCGGTAATACACCAGCTAAAGTGATCAAAGACTTCCGTAAAAAATCGGATCGTCCGATTTTGAAGGGTGCTTATATCGAAGAAGCGGTTTATTTGGGCGACGACCAAATAGAGGCTCTTGTCAACATCAAGTCTAAGGAAGAATTGATTGGGGAGATTATTTCTCTACTTCAATCTCCTGCAAAAAATGTGGTTTCTGCACTTCAGTCAAGTGGTGGAGCCCTCGCTGGAATTATAAAAACGCTTTCTGAAAAGGAAGCATAAAATTGTTAACATAACTTTATTATAAATACGTTCAAAATGGCAGATTTAAAAGATTTTGCAGAACAGTTGGTCAACCTCACAGTAAAAGAAGTGAACGAGTTGGCAGAGATTTTAAAAGAAGAGTATGGCATTGAGCCTGCTGCAGCTGCAGTTGCAGTTGCTGCTGGTCCTGCTGCTGGAGGCGGAGACGCTGGAGGAGAAGAACAGTCAGAATTTGACGTCATTCTCAAAGCAGCTGGTGGTTCTAAGCTTGCTGTCGTTAAATTGGTTAAAGAATTAACTGGTCTTGGCTTAAAAGAAGCTAAAGAGTTGGTTGACAACGCACCAAGTCCTGTTAAGGAAGGTGTTGCCAAAGACGAAGCAGAAGGCCTAAAAACTTCTTTGGAAGAAGCTGGAGCAGAGGTAGAGTTAAAATAAACACTACCCCACGATATATAACTAAGGCCACGGATTTTCCGTTGGCCTTAGCTTCGTTTTTATAAACGATAGCAGCACTGCTGTATTAATTTTTTGTTTTAAACATTTTTTTGTTCATGTCTATTACTGCTGAAAGACTCAATTTTTCCTCGGCTGCTAAAACGCCGGATTACCCTGATTTCCTGGACATACAAATCCAATCTTTTCAAGATTTTTTTCAACTTGAAACGAAATCAAGTGAACGTGATAACGAAGGGCTCTTTAACACTTTTAAAGAGAATTTCCCTATTTCGGACACACGAAATCAATTTGTACTTGAGTTCCTAGACTATTTTGTTGACCCACCTCGATATTCTATTATTGAATGCATCGAACGTGGTCTGACATATAGTGTGCCACTCAAAGCACGCCTAAAACTCTATTGTACGGATCCAGAGCATGAGGATTTTGAAACCATAGTTCAAGATGTTTTCTTAGGGACAATTCCCTACATGACACCTAGTGGTACTTTTGTAATCAACGGCGCTGAAAGGATCGTTGTTTCTCAATTGCACAGATCACCTGGTGTGTTCTTTGGACAGTCTTTCCACGCAAATGGAACTAAGCTATATTCTGCACGAGTTATTCCTTTTAAAGGGTCATGGATTGAATTTGCAACGGACATCAATAGTGTAATGTATGCATATATTGATCGTAAAAAGAAGTTACCTGTAACGACTTTATTCCGTGCGATTGGTTTTGAAAGAGATAAGGACATCCTCGAGATTTTTGACTTAGCTGAAGAGGTTAAAGTTTCCAAAACGGGGCTTAAAAAAGTGCTTGGTCGAAAGCTAGCAGCACGTGTATTGAACACATGGTTTGAGGATTTTGTGGATGAAGATACTGGTGAAGTTGTCTCCATCGAAAGAAACGAAATTGTTCTTGATCGTGATACTATTCTTGAGAAAGAACACATTGACGAAATTGTTGAGGCAAACGCCAAAACAATTCTCCTGCATAAAGAAGATCTAGAATCGGCAGACTATGCGATTATTCACAACACGCTTCAGAAAGATCCAACAAATTCTGAGAAAGAAGCTGTTGAGCACATCTATCGTCAGTTGCGTAACGCAGAACCGCCAGATGAAGAAACAGCTCGTGGAATCATCGACAAGCTATTTTTCTCTGACCAACGATACAACCTCGGGGAAGTAGGTCGTTATCGTATGAATAAAAAATTGGGTCTTGATATCGAAATGGACAAACAAGTCCTTACCAAAGATGATATCATTACCATTATCAAATATTTGATCGAATTGATCAACTCTAAATCGGAGATTGATGATATTGATCACCTTTCGAATCGTCGTGTTCGTACTGTAGGTGAGCAACTTTCTTCTCAGTTTGGTGTTGGCCTTTCACGTATGGCTCGTACCATTCGTGAGCGTATGAATGTTCGTGATAATGAAGTGTTTACGCCTATTGATTTGATTAATGCAAAGACGTTATCCTCTGTGATTAACTCTTTCTTTGGTACCAATCAGCTTTCTCAGTTTATGGATCAAACGAATCCACTTGCTGAGATTACACACAAACGAAGACTTTCCGCACTCGGTCCTGGTGGACTTTCAAGAGAGCGTGCTGGTTTTGAGGTTCGTGACGTTCACTATACCCACTATGGTCGTATGTGTCCCATCGAAACGCCTGAAGGTCCAAACATTGGTTTGATTTCTTCATTGAGTGTTTTTGCGAAAGTAAATAACCTTGGATTTATTGAAACACCATACCGTAAGGTCAATGAAGGTGTTGTCGATTTCAGCGAAATGCAATATCTCTCAGCTGAAGAAGAGGAAGGGAAACTATTTGCTCAAGCACACGTTTCTAAAGATGATGAAGGTAAAATCAACATCGATAAGGTCATTGCACGTTCAGAAGCAGATTATCCTGTTGTTGAGCCATCGCAAATTGACTACATGGATGTTGCACCAAATCAGATTGCTTCGATTTCAGCTTCTTTGATTCCTTTCCTTGAGCACGATGATGCAAACCGTGCATTGATGGGGTCCAACATGATGCGTCAAGCAGTACCATTACTTCGTCCAGAAGTACCCGTTGTTGGTACAGGTCTCGAACGTCAGGTTGCGAAAGATTCACGCGTATTAATCAACGCAGAAGGCGATGGTGTTGTGACTTATGTCGACGCTAACTTGATCAAAATTAAATATAACTCGACGGAAGATGATCGAATCATCAGCTTTGAATCTGATGAAAAAGAGTACCCTTTGGTTAAGTTTAGAAAAACGAACCAAGGTTCAACCATCAACCTAAAACCAATTGTAAAGGTCGGTGATCGTGTGCAAAAAGGGCAGGTATTATGTGAGGGTTATGCAACACAAAATGGCGAGCTCGCATTAGGGCGAAACATGAAGGTTGCCTTTATGCCTTGGAAAGGATACAACTTTGAAGATGCGATTGTTATTTCTGAAAAAGTTGTCCGTAATGACATTTTCACCTCGATTCATATCGACGAATATGCTTTGGAGGTTCGTGACACGAAGCTAGGCAAGGAAGAATTGACCAACGATATTCCAAATGTAAGTGAGGAGGCGACCAAGGACCTCGACGAGAATGGAATGATTCGCGTTGGTGCAGAAGTAAAAGCAGGTGATATTCTTATCGGTAAGATCACTCCAAAAGGAGAATCGGATCCGACCCCAGAGGAGAAGTTACTTCGCGCAATTTTTGGAGATAAAGCAGGTGATGTCAAAGATGCATCATTAAAAGCACCACCATCACTCGAAGGTGTTGTGATCGATAAAAAACTCTTTACTCGTATTGTAAAAGACAAACGTCGCCGTACGCAAGACAAGCAAGAACTTTTAGAACTTGATGAGCAATACGAAGTCAAGTTCAAGGAGTTGAAGTCTTTACTTGTTGAAAAGTTGTTTTCTATGCTCAATGGAAAAACTTGTCAGGGGGTATTCAATGATTTGGGCGAGGAAGTGCTTCCAAAAGGAAAAAAGTTTACCTTAAAAATGCTCAATTCTGTTGATGATTACGCACACTTGGTGAGCGGAATTTGGACAGTTGACAAGCACATTGACAGTTTGGTCAACAATTTGATGCACAACTACAAAATCAAGGAAAACGATTTACAAGGTGCATTGCGTCGTGATAAATTCACAATTTCTGTTGGAGATGAATTGCCAGCAGGAATATTGAAACTGGCTAAGATCTATATTGCCAAAAAGCGTAAGCTTAAGGTGGGAGACAAGATGGCAGGTCGTCACGGTAACAAAGGTATCGTAGCTCGAATTGTACGTCAAGAAGATATGCCTTTCTTGGAGGACGGAACGCCAGTTGATATTGTTCTAAATCCATTAGGGGTGCCTTCACGAATGAACATTGGGCAGATCTATGAGACCGTTTTAGGTTGGGCAGGTCAAAAGCTGGGCAAAACATTTGCCACACCAATTTTTGACGGCGCTTCAAGCGATCAGGTTGATGAGATTTCCAAAGAAGCGGGTATTCCACAATTTGGTCATACCTATCTATATGACGGAGGAACAGGTGAACGTTTCGACCAGCCAGCTACAGTAGGTGTTATCTACATGTTGAAGCTCGGTCATATGGTGGATGATAAGATGCACTCACGTTCTATTGGGCCATATTCACTCATTACGCAACAGCCACTTGGTGGGAAAGCGCAGTTTGGTGGACAGCGATTTGGTGAAATGGAAGTCTGGGCACTCGAGGCCTATGGTGCTTCTAGTACACTACAAGAAATACTAACGGTCAAGTCAGATGACGTGGTCGGACGTGCAAAAACATACGAAACGATCGTAAAAGGAGAAGCGATGCCAAAACCTGGACTTCCCGAATCCTTTAACGTGTTAATGCACGAACTCAAGGGTCTTGGACTCGACATACGTTTAGAAGAATAATTAAATCCATTCAGCAAAAAATGGCAAGATTTAACGACAATCCGCAACCCATTAGTTTTAACAAAATTTCCATTGGTCTTTCATCACCAGAAACGATTCTCGCAGAGTCACGTGGTGAAGTTTTAAAGCCCGAAACGATTAACTATCGTACCCACAAGCCTGAAAGAGATGGTCTCTTTTGTGAGCGTATTTTTGGTCCTATTAAGGATTTTGAATGTGCCTGTGGAAAGTACAAACGTATCCGATATAAAGGAATCGTATGTGATCGTTGTGGGGTAGAAGTCACCGAGAAAAAAGTGCGAAGAGATCGAGTAGGGCATATTAGTCTTATCGTACCTGTTGCACACATTTGGTATTTCCGTTCGCTTCCAAACAAGCTTGGCTACCTCTTAGGTCTACCTTCAAAGAAGCTCGATATGATTATCTATTACGAGCGTTATGTGGTAATCCAACCTGGAAATGCAACAAACGAAGAGGGGGAGCCTCTGCAGAAAATGGATTTCCTTACGGAAGAAGAGTACTTAAACACACTTGAAAAACTACCGACTGAAAACCAATACCTAGAAGACTCAGACCCTGAGAAGTTTATTGCTAAGATGGGTGCAGAGTGTCTGATTGAGTTGTTGAGCCGCATAGACTTGGATGCGCTTTCGTACCAGTTGCGTGACAAAGCCAACAATGAAACATCTAAGCAGCGAAAGACAGAGGCTTTAAAGCGCCTTCAGGTTGTTGAGGCACTACGCGATGCCAATAAAAACCGTGAAAATCGACCAGAATGGATGATTATGAAAGCCATTCCTGTCATTCCACCAGAGCTACGTCCTTTAGTGCCGCTAGATGGGGGTCGTTTTGCGACATCGGATTTAAATGACTTATACCGAAGAGTTATCATTCGTAACAACCGACTCAAGCGCTTGATCGAAATCAAAGCACCTGAGGTTATTTTACGTAACGAAAAACGCATGTTGCAGGAGTCTGTTGACTCGTTGTTTGACAACACACGTAAGTCTTCTGCTGTAAAATCTGACGCTAACCGTCCATTAAAATCCCTTTCTGATTCATTGAAAGGAAAACAAGGTCGTTTCCGTCAAAACTTATTAGGAAAACGAGTTGATTATTCTGCACGTTCTGTAATCGTTGTTGGTCCAGAATTAAAACTTTTTGAGTGCGGATTGCCTAAGAATATGGCGGCTGAGCTTTACAAGCCATTTATCATCCGTAAACTCATCGAAAGAGGGATTGTTAAAACGGTTAAATCCGCAAAGAAAATTATTGACAAGCGCGAGCCAGTCGTTTGGGATATTTTGGAAAATGTATTGAAAGGACATCCTGTTCTCTTGAATCGTGCACCCACATTACACCGTTTGGGTATCCAAGCCTTCCAACCAAAGCTTATTGAAGGAAAAGCAATTCAGCTTCACCCACTCGCATGTACCGCATTCAACGCCGACTTTGATGGTGACCAGATGGCAGTACACCTTCCTTTGGGGCCTGAAGCCATACTTGAGTCTCAATTATTGATGCTGGCATCCCATAATATTCTTAACCCTGCGAATGGATCGCCGATTACGGTTCCTTCACAGGATATGGTGTTAGGGTTATACTACATGACAAAAGCGCGTAAGTCAACCAAAGATTACCCAGTCAAAGGAGAAGGTCTTACGTTCTATAGCGCTGAAGAGGTGAACATAGCTTTTAACGAAAAGATTGTTGATCTAAATGCGATCATTAAAGTCCGTACAAAAGACTTTAACGATACAGGGGAACTCACAAACCAGTTGATCGAAACAACGGTTGGGCGTGTGTTGTTTAACCAAGTTGTTCCCGAAAAAGCAGGTTATATTAATGAGGTATTGACCAAGAAATCATTACGTGATATTATTGGAGACATCTTAAAAGTTACTTCTGTTCCAGAAACAGCAGCTTTCTTGGACGAGATCAAAGAAATGGGATATTCATTTGCCTTTAAAGGGGGACTGTCCTTTAGCTTAGGAGATATTATTATCCCTGCAGATAAGCAAAAACTGATCGATGAAGCGAATGGACAAGTAGATGGTATTATTGCCAACTACAACATGGGTCTTATCACAAACAACGAACGTTACAATCAGGTGATTGACGTTTGGACATCTGCCAATGCAACATTGACCGAACTTGCGATGAAACGTATTCGTGAGGATCAACAAGGATTCAACTCGGTATATATGATGCTTGACTCTGGTGCTCGTGGATCAAAAGAGCAAATCCGTCAGTTGACGGGTATGCGTGGTTTGATGGCTAAGCCGAAGAAGTCAACTGCTGGTGGGGGTGAAATTATCGAAAACCCGATTCTTTCAAACTTTAAAGAAGGACTTTCGATTTTAGAATATTTTATTTCTACTCACGGTGCTCGTAAGGGTCTAGCAGATACGGCGTTAAAAACGGCAGATGCCGGCTATTTGACTCGTCGTTTACATGATGTGGCTCAGGATGTGATTGTTAACACCGAAGACTGTGGAACCCTACGTGGTATTACTGTTGAGGCGTTAAAGAAAAACGAAGAAATTGTCGAAAAACTGGGCGACCGTATAGCTGGCCGTGTAGCATTGTTTGACGTCATCAACCCGAAAGACGGTGAGGTGCTCGTAGAAGCAGGCACTGAGATTATGGATGAGCATATTAAACTCATCGAAAACTCTCCAATCGACAAAGTAGATGTACGCTCACCTTTGACTTGTGAGGCCAAAAAAGGAATCTGTGCAAAGTGTTATGGACGTAACTTGGCTAACGGAAAGATGGTTCAAATTGGAGAATCTGTTGGTGTTATTGCAGCACAATCCATTGGAGAGCCAGGTACACAGCTTACACTCCGTACGTTCCACGTTGGAGGTATTGCTGGAAACATATCTGAAGAGAACAAGCTCATTGCAAAGTTTGATGGGAAAGTTGAACTCGAAGACCTTAAGACGGTAGCAAGTAAAGACGCTGACGGAAACGATGCTGATGTTGTGATTTCACGTACAACGGAATACAAACTTGTTGATAGCAAAACTGGTATTTCTTTGAGTAATAAAATCATTCCTTATGGATCATTTATCTCTGTTAAAAACGGTCAGAAAATCAAAAAAGGTACTGAAATTTGTCGATGGGATCCATACAACGGAGTTATTGTTTCTGAATTCGGTGGTAAAATTGGATATGAAAACATCCAACAGGGTGTTACATTCCAAGTTGAGATTGATGAGCAAACAGGCTTCCAAGAGAAGGTAATCACTGAATCTAGAGACAAAAAGCTTATCCCAACATTACTAATTCAAGACAAAAAAGGAAATACGCTTCAGTCGTATAACCTTCCTGTTGGGTCTCACATTATTGTTGATGATGGTGAGTCTATCGAATCAGGAAAAATTTTGGTGAAAATTCCACGTAAGTCTGCCAAATCAGGTGATATTACGGGAGGTCTTCCACGAGTAACGGAGCTCTTTGAAGCACGTAACCCATCAAATCCTGCAGTTGTTTCTGAGATTGATGGTGTGGTGTCCTTCGGGAAAATTAAGCGTGGTAATCGCGAAATTATTGTGGAGTCGAAGACTGGTGAAATCAAGAAATACTTGGTAAAACTATCCAACCAGATCTTAGTGCAAGAAAATGACTTTGTCAAGGCGGGAATGCCAATTTCTGATGGCGCCATTACTCCAAATGACATTCTTAACATCAAAGGCCCTGCGGCTGTCCAACAATACTTGGTCAACGAGGTTCAAGAGGTTTATCGTTTACAAGGTGTGAAAATCAATGATAAGCACTTCGAGGTTGTTGTCCGCCAGATGATGCGTAAAGTACGAATTGAAGATTCTGGAGATACGATTTTCCTTGAAAATCAATTGGTACACAAGTATGATTTCATCATCGAAAACGACCAGCTCTTTGGTTGTAAGGTAGTTACTGAGGTTGGAGATTCTGAAAACCTCAAAGCAGGACAGATTGTAAGTGCACGTCAATTGCGTGACGAAAACTCTTTGTTGCGTCGTGATGACAAGGCCTTGGTTGAAGCTCGTGATGCAGTCAATGCTACAGCAACACCAATTCTACAAGGAATCACGCGTGCTTCCCTTCAAACAAAATCGTTTATTTCGGCGGCATCCTTCCAAGAGACAACCAAAGTACTCAACGAAGCTGCGGTTAGTGGTAAAGTTGATACGCTAGAGGGATTAAAAGAGAATGTAATTGTTGGACATAAGATTCCAGCAGGAACAGGAAATCGAGCATTCAACGACATTATTGTCGGTTTTACGGATGAGTATGAAGAGCTATTAGCCAAAAAGGAGTTTAATCTGAATGCTGAATGAGCGACAATAAGAAAAAGGAAATCAACATTGAGTTAGATCAGGAAACCGCACAGGGAACCTACTCAAATCTAGCAATTATCAACCACTCTGTTTCTGAGTTTGTTGTCGATTTTATCAATGTAATGCCCGGCTCTCCTAAAGCAAAGGTGCGCTCACGCATTATCCTTACTCCTCAGCACGCCAAACGCTTTTTAAAAGCACTCGGTGAAAACGTGCAGCGCTTCGAAAGCGCACACGGAGAAATCAAGGATTATGAGCAACCGCCCATTCCACTCAATTTTGGCCCTCCTGGCGAGGCTTAAACAAAATTAAACCCTCCATCAGGAGGGTTTTTTTGTTTTCAAGTATTTTCTTTTTTTAAAAGAATAATATAAAACCAAAATCTATCCACCAATTAGTATTGCTTGGCTTTTGCAAAAAGTACAGTCAAATTTCGATAAAAAAAAGCCTCACAGTTATGCAAGGCTTTTATAAAGATATCGTTTAGGTTATTACCTATTGAAATTATATAGAACTGTCATACCATCTTCTTCTGCAGAAAACACCACATCACTTTCGTTTATTGATTCAATAGTTATTATGAAATTTTCGTCTAGGTTGCCCACATAAAAGGAAGTTTGACTGTCGTCATACCAACTCCAAGTATCTGTTTCAATAAACATACCTTCTGAGCTTCCTGATTCCATAAATGTGTAAGTACCGTAGGAAGAAAAAGTAAGCGATATATTTGTCGCTGGTGTACATCCTTCCACAAACTCTTCATCATCTGTTTCGGGATTATAATCATAACATACATCTGCGTAAAAGTCTGAAATAATGTCCTTACCGTCTTCAATTACGCTCGTTAACGTCCATGTGTGGACTAATAGATAATGGTTTGAATTTATATCTGAAGTATAGCTTTCGTCCATAGCCTCTTCTTTCTCTCCGGAATATGTCCCTTCAAGATCGTTGCAAATTTCAAATTCATCAGGCACTTGTAATTCGATGGTAAAAGTGGCAAAAATCTCATTGTTTTCTTCAATGACGACAACATTCGTTAAGCTGGCAATGATTATGGTAAAACCTTCTATTTCAAAATAGAGATCAACACTCGTTACGAACCCATTTGAATCTTCATTGAGCTTATAGTCCCCAAATGCCACAAAAGGTTCCCCATCAACAACAAATCCTAAAATATAATTTTCATCTGTAAACTCAATGTATTCAAATGTACATGAAGTAGGACTGACAATAGTATTTTTTGCAATTGACATGTTTGAACTACCTGTTTCACTGCCATTGGAAAGATTCCATCTACCGTAAATAATTTCTTTAGCTTTCTCAATTGTTTCATTTGACAACGTTCCTGTAGCTTCTAGATCCATAACTTGACTGGTGGGCTGTTCATCGGCCGGAGTATCTTCTAAATCGTTACTATCACATGAAATGACAAGTGATAAAATGAAAATGTAAAGTATTTTATTCATGACTAAATATTTTTTCTAAAATACAAATTACTAATGATTTTTGGTTTATAGTAAATATATAACTCTCATTTACTGATAATTACGAATGGAAAGTGGTGCTGCGAAATGGTTTCTGATGATTATTAGTCCATATCCTTATCCATTTAAGTAGAAACAGTTAATAAGGCATGAACCGAAAACCAGAGAATAAAACGAAACGTCTAAAACTACCGAATTGTGATTAAAAACTTAATGACATACGACAAATGACTACTTACCTGTAAAACTTCGTTGAATAAGAAGTGAAGGATAGGATATTAAAGTCGTACTATTTTTGAGAGAATTTGACTAGAGTTTAAATCCCTGACAATAAATTTCCAAGGCCGTCTTTAAATTGAAAGCCTTCCATGGTTCTGTATTTATTTAGCTTTTTGTTTGCCTCCAGTCCCCACAATAAAAATTCCATCATAAAGAATATGTTCTCAGCTGGACAATCAGCTTGATGAGTTGCTATTAGTTTTTTCAAGTTAGGAACATCCATTAGGGTATCGTGATATACATTGTCAGGGAGGTTGTCTTCCAAAAACAATTCATTATCGCCATAAAACCATCCCAATAACTGGTCATAAGGACCTTTTTCATCTTGCTTTTCAAGCTTTTTTATATCTGGAAAATATAATGGGAATAAGGTTTTTACAGCTTGATTGATTAAGTGAAAAGAAATCTGTTCGGCTCCTTCTTGTTCGCCTTCGTAGACCAATTCAACTTTTCCATTTATGGCTGGGATAATCCCCAGAAAGTCGGACATCCTAATGCACGTATTTTTATCGCCAGACATCAGCATTCGGCGTTCAGCAGCACTCATAAGATTTTCAAATGCCGTGATGCTCATACGCGCACTCACGCCACTTTTGGAATCTACGTATTCACTTTTTCTTGCTTCAAATCCTATTTGCTCCAAAATATCACGTGCCAATTCAGGAACATGAATGGCCTGTTGAACCTCCTTGTTTGCATGGGTCTCTTGTCGTGTTATAGCCTTAGCCGTTTCTAGGTTATGCGGATAGTGTGTCAAAATTTGAGAACCAATACGGTCTTTAAGTGGGGTCACGATACTTCCGCGATTGGTGTAATCCTCAGGGTTGGCGGTAAAGACAAACTGAGTTTCTATAGGAAATCGGAGTTTAAACCCACGTATTTGAATTTCCTTCTCTTGTAATATGGAGAAAAGCGCTACCTGTATTCGTGCTTGTAAGTCAGGCAATTCGTTTAAGACAAAGATGCATCTATGTGCTCTAGGAATCATACCAAAATGAATCACGCGCTCATTGGCATAGGACAGTTTAAGGTTAGCTGCTTTGATTGGATCAACATCGCCAATTAAATCGGCTACACTTACGTCTGGTGTGGCTAGTTTTTCAAAGAAGCGATCGTCACGATGTAGCCAAGAGATTGGGGTATCATCTCCTTTTTCTGCAATAAGTGCCTTTGCAAAATTGCTGATGGGTGCTACGGGATCATCGTTTATTTCAGATCCCTCGACTACAGGTATCCATTCGTCTAATAATTGCGTGAGCTGTCGAGCCAGTCTTGTTTTGGCCTGTCCTCTCAAACCAAGTAAGTTGATACTATGTCCCGAAAGTAACGCTCGTTCTACGTCAGGAATAACGGTATTTTCATAGCCTAAAAGACCTTCAAATGTTGGTTGGCCACTTTGCATGCGAGCCCTAAGGCTTTGTGCCAGTTCTTGTTGAATAGAAAGGGGTTTGTATTCCGATTTTTTTAATTCACCTAGTGTAGTAATCTTTTTCATTTATTTCAATCGTTTTTTTCTGTTCTGTTCATAGTCTTCAAAAATCATTTCGCCTAACCCCTTTAATCCGGTAAAGAATGCCTTTCCTTTATTAGCTTCTGTAAAACTTCGGATAAACTCCTTTAGATAAGGATCTTGTGCTATCATAAATGTGGTGATGGGGATGTGAAGTTTTCGTGCCTGCCGTGCCATATTGTAACACTTATCCACAATATGATCGTCTAGTCCCATGCTATTTTTATAATAGGTGCCATCGGAGTTTTTCAAACAACTTGGCTTTCCGTCTGTAATCATAAAAATTTGTTTGTTGCTGTTTTTTCTTCGCCGTAACAAATCCATAGCCAAGGCAAGTCCCGCCACGGTATTGGTGTGATAAGGGCCTACTTGCAAGTACGGGATGTCTTTAAGAGCAATTGGCCAGGCATCGTTTCCAAAGACCAATATGTCGAGCGTGTCTTTTGGGTATCGTGTGGTGATAAACTCCGCCAGTGCCATGGCTACTTTTTTGGCTGGCGTAATGCGATCTTCACCATACAAAATCATGCTATGGCTGATGTCAATCATCAAAACAGTGCTCATTTGCGTATTATAATAACTGTTCTCCACTATGAGGTCATCGTGATGCAATGTGAAGTCATCTCCTGCAGAGCGTATTTGTGCATTGCGCAGGCTTTCGGTCATGGATATTTTTTCAAGTGGATCGCCAAATTGATAGGCTTTAAATTCGCCGGTATCGTCTGCGCCTTGCCCGGTGCTTTTGGTTTTGTGGTTACCGTTGCCTGATTTTTTGAGTTTGCCGAAAATTTGCTTCAATGCGTGTTCGCGTAAGAGCTTTTCTGTTTTTGAGGTTATTGACATGCCTGTGCCGTCACCTGTGCCGCTCCCTTTTGGTTGTATATAAGCACGTTGTAAGAGATCTTCGACAAAATCATCTATGCTGTACGCTGCGTTGGTTAACCCATATTCCTTGTCCAATTCGCGCAGCCAATCAATGGCTTCATCAAAGTCACCTGAAGTATGTGTAATCAACTCTTTGAAAACTTCAAAGAGACGCTCAAACGGTGTTTGCTGCTTGGGAACATGTTGTGTAAATGAAATCCCAGCAGTGGGAAAGTTTAATTTCATAGCATTGTAAATGTAATAAAATCATACTATAAGTCTCTCACAATAATGCTTGAAAAGATATTTCCAAAAACAAAAAATTATTCTTGTTATCAATGCCGTTGAGGATAGGGGATTAGAGTAAACGATTTCGTTCGGGATTTACTAAAAATAATTTAATGAAAAAATATTCCCTAAAATAAAATTTATTTTAGGTAATAATGCCGTGGAGGCTAGGGGAGTAAAGTCGAACTATTTTGGAATTGATTTGTTTAAAATTGTAAGTTCTTTGCCTTAGGTGTTTTGGCTATGCCAACAATCTTTTTGTGTTATTTCCGAACCAAATTTTAGATCAATTGAAGAGAATGAAATATGTATTTGGCTTATTTTCGAATTCGTAAAGCTTCCTGAAATAAAATATTCCGAACTTCATTTATACTTGGTGATACATTGACCAATAAATTGTTTTTTTCGTAAGGGTCGTTTTTTAAATCATACATCGACTCTGTTCCATCAGCATCGACGATCAGCTTATATTGAGAATCTCTAACGGTATAACTTACATTTCCATCTGTTGATTTTTCAGCATACGCATATGTTCTTAGGTCAATATTTGTGTCGCTAAGTAAGGGGTGGAAGCTTTTGCTGTTGTGTTTTTCTGAAATAGTAGAACCTGCCATTTGCGCAATTGTAGAAAATAAGTCTGTCGATTGTATTAAAGCATCTTCACGTTCCCCTTTTCTTGTTACACCTACTCCAGCGATAACCATTGGGACATTTATACCACCTTGAAAAATACTTCCCTTAGCTCTTCTAGTTCGATAAGGAGATTGAACAACTTGACTAGGCGTTCCATTGTCTCCCAAAAACACCACAATAGTATTCTCTAGACCATTTGGAATTGATTCAATAATTCGGCCCAATTCAGTATCAAGGGCTTCGATTGCTGAAAAATAATATGGCAGGGGGTTAGCCTCTATCATCGCCTCATCTTCTGACAAATTCCCTTGATTATGTAAGTTCGTTGGAGCAAGATGAAAAGGGGTGTGAGGTGCATTGTACGCAAGCCATAAAAACCATGGCTTTGTTCTTTTACCAAGCCATTGAATTGCTTGATTAGAAAATTCAGTTGTTGTATAAGTAGTTACTCCTTCTCTTTCTCCATTTGTCACCCTATTCCAGTTTGTGTATGAGGACACACCACCTCCAATAATACCTGAAAAATAATCTACTCCCATAGAGTTTGGGTCCGTAATTGTATTCGATAAATGCCATTTACCGATTAATGCAGTGTCATAACCATCATCTGTTTGTTCTTTCAAAAAATCATGTAAAGACTCCTCATCTAATGAAATATCTTGCTCTACTTCCATTACTCCTGTATGTTGCCCCAATTTCCCTGTCAATATAGAAGCTCTGGTGGGTGAACAGACAGAATAAGTCCATAAATTATCGAAAGTAACTCCATTAGCCATTAAATTATTAAAGGTTGGCAATTGTGGCTTGTCCTGCCCCTCTGGGTAATTTGGAAAAGCATCTTTTCCGATATCATCGGCAATGACCAATAAAATGTTTGGCAAGGCACTTTCAGGTTTTTCTGGGGCTTCAGAGGTATTTACTGGCTGTTTTTCGCAGGAATTACAAAAGAAGAGGATAAGCAGTGCAAAGATTGTAGGCTGAGCTAAATACACTTGTTTGTAATTCATGATACTAAACTTGATCGACTTCGTTTGTTAAATATTTCCTTTTAAACAACGTGTAAAGAAGGGAAAATCATCGGTAACAACATAATAATAGATGCCATCAGGAAATTCAGGAGTGACGCCAAATATTCCGTTACACTCGTCTAAATCTCCAAGTCCTTCTACATATTCATAGTCTTGCGTAAATGCACCCATTGGAATGGGTTTATTGATATTACTATTTGCGTTTGGCCCACCAAGAATTGCCGTTAGTGTGTTTGGTCGATTTTCATCAGGTTGAGATTTCAGTCGATAGCTAGTGGTTAGTGCTTTTAATTGACTTTGTGAATTTTCAGGGTCAGCGTAGCCATACCTTGCATAGACTGGAAATCCATCAGATGCCCATCCAACTAGGGTCATGCCATCTTTATCACCTAGAAAATCAGTAAGTAGCTCAGGTATTCCATGATAATGATAGGCACCATTGGGTTGAACATGTGCGTGATTCATGTCATCTCCAAAATCAAAGGTTTCATGACCCAAAGCTTCAATATTCCAGTTTCCCTCTCCACGAGCTAAACTACATTCGCCAGCATCATTACATCTACCAGCAGTTGCAGGATCAAATTTTACGCTATTTAAGGCATAAGCAATAGCCATGGCAGGGCCAACAAACTCGAGCCCACTTTCATAAATTATTGATGGACAAAGTGTAAAACTTTTGCTAACATTTTGCTCGCTAATGCTGTTTGGATTATTTGAATTAGGGAAAGTGCCTACTTCATGATTTGGAATGCCATTTCCAATTAGCATTCTGTTTGTACCGTCTGATGACCATGAATACTTACTGTAAGCCAAAACAGATTCATCATTATTGTAAATCTCTTCATCAATATTTACCAAAATAGTAGCTGTAGAAGTTCCTGTTGCACAATTTCCAGTTTCTTCATCATTTTGCGATGAAGACTCATTTTTTTCACATGAAACGAATAACAATCCAATTAGGATAATTCCAATTCTAAGATTCATTAGCTATCTAGAGTTAACACTCATTAGACCTTTTAAAGTTAGTAAAGTTTTAGAAACTGATAATTAAAATATATTCTCAAGAATAAATTATTATTCCCGGAAATAATTTGTGGAGCTAAAAGGAGTGAAGTCGAACTATTTTGGAGAAGATTTGTTAAAAATGACAAATCTTTAAGCATTGGGATCGTTGGTTCAAGTCCCACCTTGTGTACGATTTTATTCCTAAGAACAAATTATTATTCCCGGAAATAATTTGTGGAGGATAAGGGAGTAAAGTCGAACTATTTTATGTCTGATTTAGATACTTTGAAATGAAAAATATTTCCAGATTTATAGCTACGTTGCGTACAACGATTTGTGTATAAGTAATTTCGGATTTACATTCACGGACCTTTTGATTTTACACTAACTTTTGTTTTAAATCCTTGCATTTCGTTTTATCATTTAAACCGCTATTACTTATAAACCGTGTTGTAAAACGTTAATTTTTAATCAATTTTAATGATATGCCTTCAATTATGACATAGTAAATACCTTTATCTAGTCTTTCAATTTTTATTTGTTTATTTTCAATAGTGCCATTACTAACTAGCTGTCCTAAGCAATTAAATATTTTATAATTTTTATCATCAATTTCTTTAATTGAATTTATATGAATTTTATTTATTGCAGGATTAGGATATATGCTAAAATTATTTGATGTTGTAATTGAGTTAATCGAAAGGATATTTCCAAAATAAATATCTAAATATTCAAGTCTATTTTCTAGCCAATTAAGAGTGTATTCTAAACTTTGATTATCAAATGAATAATTTGGATAAACTAAAAATTCTCTTGCGTAAACTTTATTATCTTGAAAAAAGTTATACTGATTTGTAATAGAATTGGATAAAGAATTAAGACTAAAAATATCATCTCTATAATCAAACCAAGTACTCGCTATGTTAGTAAATGTGTTGTTTGGGTTTTCATCTATGACTCTATTCATAAAACCATTAGTTAAAATATCATTAGTAATATTTTGATTGGTACCATTCCATATTGTGCCAAAACAACCATCTAGGTCCCAAGGTATATAATAATAAGGTTCATCAGGTTTGTATTTAGCTAAATAAATGTTTTTACCTTTGTTATCTGTTGCACGGATTAAGTTAAGAAACAAGAAATAATCTACTAGATTATCTTCAACAAATTCAGACCAAATATTAGTTGCAAAGTCTGATTCTGAAGAATTCATCACAAAATCAGTAAATTGATATAGATTATTCCAATCGGTTATGTCATTTTCATTAGGGTATTTTAATTGATAGCCGCTCCATACTCTGTTGTTATTATTGTAAGAAGGTAAACTAGTAAAAGTTACAGACGCTCCCCAAGAATACCCTTTGTATAATTCACCTCTAATATTACCATTAAACTTTTTAAGTTTTAGCTGCTTTCGGTCAACTTGTTCTGAAAGATTATAAATTCCGTTATACTGCCTGTTCAAAAATATTTCAACATACATTACATCTGCGCCAGATTTAGCTTCTGATTCGTCATCAATATGATAAGGTGTATGAATTCCTTTCCAAAGTTTAGAAGCTGTATAACTTCTTAGCCTTAATGGCTCATTATAAAGAGCGTCTAAAATCCAGTCATCATCTTCACGTAATTCTCCAAATTGCACATCTCTGTTTTCATTACCTGTTTGGTCTTCCCAAAATTCTATATCATAAGTTTTTTTAGGATAACCTTGAGAACTGCCTCCTCTTAATTCAATCCCAATATTCGAGGTTACTGTCTGTTCGTCATCAGTGTAAACTAAACTAGCTAATACTTTTGGCTCGTCAACAATAGTATTATCCGACTCAATTAAGATAATAGGTAATTGAGTAAAGTATAGAGTGTACTGATTCGAAGTATTTACGTCCTCGACTATGTATGAATTTGAATATTCTAGACTATCAGGACTTGAAATAAAACTATAATCGTTTTCCCCAAAAGTGATTATGATTTCATCGTAACTTCCAATGTTTTGATAGTTTCCAATATCTTGTATTCGAGACACTATTACAGATAGGGTTTCATCTATTCCAAACTTATTATCAGATACATTAATGTTTAATGTTTGCGAACAAATGAATGTTGAATAAACTAAAGTAAATATTAATAAATATGCTTTCATTTTTTAACATTTTACAACGTGGGGATGAAGAGAATTGTTTTTATATCTATAATGTTTATTCTTACAAATCTAGTGGAATTTTATTCGAATTATAAGTCATTCAAGCTACCACTTGTGTAATTTATTTGATATTAGATTTTTAAGATATCGTATCATTTACCGAATTTTAAATTAATTTAATGAAAAAATATTCCCTAAAATAAAATTTATTTTAGGTAATAATGCCGTGGAGGCTAAGGGAGTGAAGTCGAACTATTTTGGAGAAGATTTGTTAAAAATGACAAATCTTTAAGCATTGGGATCGTTTGTTCAAGTCCCACCTTGTGTACGATTTTATTTCCAAAAATGATTTTTATAATAGAGAATAATTTTTAATAAATCCGACTAAATCAAAGCA
>VMHT01154525.1_pt1 | contig 22707 bp, 16 predicted proteins | sample 4693611 | NCBI WGS metagenome assembly VMHT01 (sample SAMN12280063, study PRJNA550983) | marine metagenome | isolation source: seawater sampled from same location over 5 years 0.02-0.2 micron viral filtrate | place: USA: collected off the coast of southern California halfway between the port... ...
AACGGCTGTTTGGACACCGATAACGACGGTTCGTCTGACCCCTCAAACATCGGTGAGTTCCTCGAATGGAACAGCACTATGGGTGCCGACATCTGGCCAACAGATCCAACACAATGGGCAGATTCTGATGGCGATGGCTACGGTGACAACGCAACCACAGGAGCGACAAACCCGGATTCCTTCCCTTACAATTATGCCGCTGCAGAGGATAACGATTCTGACGGATATCCAGATCGATGGACGGACCTTTGGGCTAATGCAACCCAAGATGACGATGGTGATGGTGTGATCAACTCAGAGGATTATTGTGGTGATAGCAATCTTTCTGCAGAAATCAACTCGGATGGATGCAACGATTTTGAACTACGAAATCAAACGAGAGGTAATTATCCAGTCGCTTATAATGGGGGTTTAATTCTCGATGGTTGCCCTACGGCGTGGGGTAACTCGACAAATCCTGTCAGCGGCTGTCCAGATTCTGATGGCGATGGATGGGATGATGCAACCGATGCTTTCCCTCTTGAACCCACACAGTCAATTGACTTCGATGGTGATGGTTTTGGCGATGATCCTGATGGATACCAGGCTGATGAATGCCCCACCGTGGCTGGTGTGCTCAACGGAACCGTACAGGCCGATGGAGAGACCGGAATTGGTTGCCGATTCATCGATGACAGCGACGACGACGGTGACTTTGTCTCGAATGAAGAAGACACGTGTCCATTCACCGATTTGGGTTTGGCAGTGAACACGGCAGGTTGCGCTGAAAACCAGCTTGACGATGACCAAGACGGTATCATGAACGACATGGACCAGTGTTCTCAAACTGAATATCAAGATATTGTGGACGAGGTTGGTTGCAGCGAAACTCAACGCGAAACCGATACCGACGGTGACGGCGTCTTTGACCCAGTTGATTTGTGTCCGTTCACCGTAGGAACTGATGTCGATGCAAACGGTTGCGCTGACAACCAAATCGACACTGATGGTGATGGCGTCGTTGACGCTGACGATGAATGCCCACAAACGCCGGAAGGTTTCCCAGTTGATGCTGTGGGTTGCACCGATGAAACTGCTTTGGAGCAAGACCTCGATGGTGACGGCTACAAGGGTGCTTATGCCTATGATTTGAACTCAACAAGCGGCCTCAGGGAAAACCAAACCGGTGATGAATTCCCGAGCGATGCTACTCAATGGTTTGACCAAGACGGCGACGGCTATGGCGACAACCTCACTGGTACAAACGCAGATGACTGCCCTCTCGAAAACGGCACTTCATACATCGATTTCCTAGGATGCTTAGACGATGGCGACGGCTACCGCGATCTGTTTGAACCGGTCGGCCTTGCAGGAAACCCAACTCAATGGGAAGATCGTGACAGAGATGGATATGGCGACAATGCTTCTGGTACAGAACCAGACCTTTGCCCAGATACAGAACCTGCGTACAAGACCTTCGTTGACGCCTCTGGTTGCGATCCAACTCAAAGCGATGGTGACGCCGATGGCGTCGCAGATTACTTCGATAACTGCCCCGAGGAATACGCCGGTGCAGACGGAGGTTATGGCGACGGGTGCCCACTTCCGGTCGCAAGCGGTGATGAATCATCCGCTGGCCTGTTTGGTTTGTCACCTGCCATGCTTGCAGTTGCAGCAATCGGTGGCTTAATTGGCCTTAGCGTGCTCATACTCGTCGTTTTACGATTGGTTCGTGGCGATGAATTCGACTACGATGAAGACGACGAAGACGATGATGAGGACTGGGAGGAAGAGGAGGATTTCATGTCGTCATTGAACACAACTCGCCCGACCCCTCAACGCAGCCCAACCCGCTCGACGCCTACACGAACAGGACCGACCGGAAGTGCTCCAAAAAGCAGTGGTGGTCCAAAGAAAGGGCCACCTGGACGAGCTCCAAGCGTCGGCCCCCCTCAATCTAAAGCACCTTCTGGCCCATCCCGTGGTCGAAGCGTGCCGACCAAGGTTACGCAAGTTGATTCTACAGACACGTCTGAGGAACCAGAAGATGGTTCGGCAAAGGTGCGCAAGGCACGGCTCAAAATCGATCTAAGCATCTTCGAAGACTGGCAGGCTGACGACCGAGAAGCAGCAGCGGATTGGGTCCGAACTGCGTTGGATGATGGTGATGCTGAACGGACGATTATGATGCAGTTGCAAGAGACTGGGTGGACAGCCCCACAATCACGAGCCATTTTTGACTTAGGAAGGAGTCGATGAGTCAATGATTGAAAGCATCATCCTCAAGAACGAGGCACAAATGGACAGGCCATAGGCGGTTGAATCATGGTCGATGAATTGCCTGGAGAATCTTTGCCCGATGGCATTGAAGTCGACGATGCAGCTGCATACTTCGGCATCACTGAATCCTCCGACATGGTCCATACGCTCATGGCAATGGAGCGCGTTGAAGCGATGGAGAAATTCTTCGAAGTTCTCTCAGACATTGTTCTGCTCCCCGGTGAGTTCGATTTTACCGCAGCAAGTGAGCGTATCCAATGCGAAGGTGGTGAAATTTACTACCTTGTGGCAGGGCATCTCGGCATCATGACCATGCCAGATCCATTGCTTTCACATCTTGGGCTAGCCAACTCTTCTGGTGAGGCGTCAACCAACAACCCAGGTCTTGCTGAGGGTGACCTTGCAAAACTTACCGCTTTGGCAGATCCGATGAAAATTCTCAAACTGCTGGCTATCGCCTTTGCAACTGGTGGAAAGGGCGAAGTGACCCGCTACTTGCATGGCATTGAATCAGCTATAGCCGACCCTGCAGGAAACCAGGCGGCTTTACTCTCCATTGCTGATGAGCTTGAGGCCGCTCTCGATGTGGCAGGGCATGCTCTTCCGATTCCTACGCTTGCCAGCGGAGAGGCTTCCTCGGCCAGTGTTGTCACTGTCCCTAAGCCTGCGGCACCAACGCCGGCGCCAACGCCGGCACCGAAAGCATCCAACACTGTTCCTGAACCATCACCGGTCCCTCTGCCAAAAGAGACCGCTGTGCCTTTGCCAGGGGCCTCAGAACCGGCGCCACCGAAGGTTGAACTTCCAGCGGTGATGGCTGAACCCTTTGTCGAACCTGCGGTGGATACCACCAATGAAAAGCAAGTGGCAAAGGCCACTCAAGATGCATTTGCAGGAGCGTTTGATATCGGCTTGAAGGAGGAACAGGAAGCCGCCTCTGCGCCCACTCCTTCCATACCGACTCCCGAACCAGAGGTCATGCCCGTACCTGTTGAGGCTCCACCTCCAGTTGTAGAACAGCCTCCTCTTCCAGAACCGGAACCTGCAGTCCAGGCTGAAGCAGAACCAGTTGCGGCAGTGGAAGAACCCCTATCACCACTTGAAATGCCAATTTCAGAAGAGGAATTATTCACGAGTGCAGCAGAACATTTCATCGCCGCCGACACGGATGGAAGTGAACAACTTTCCATTGAAGAATTAGCCGTCGCCACAGGCACCACGCTTGAAGAAGCAACTCAACTCCACGCAGAAGCAGACACCGATGGCGATGGAAGCGTGTCTTTGTCGGAATTCATGTCTTCTCCAGCAGCCGAGAAAACATCATCGCTTCCTCGCCCTGTGGCTCCCATTCGAAAACCGCTGAACCAGCCTCAGCAACAACAGCAACCCCAGCAACAGCAACCCCAGCAACAGCAACCTCAGCAACAAGGTTGGAGCCAAGAGCAGCAGCAACAAGCTTGGAATCAACAGCAACAGCAGCAACAGGCGCAACAAGGCTGGAATCAACAGCAACAGCAAGGTTGGAACCAACAACCAACCCATCAATGGAATCAACCGCATCCAACGATGCCTTCAGTTCAACCAACCATCCGCTCTGGTGTGATGTGCCGAGGCTGTGGCATTGGTCTTGATCCATATTGGCGCTTCTGCCCAATCTGTGGAACTCAAAACAACGTTCAATGATCAGAGTTCCAATAGGAACGTGCCTTTGTCAAGCACATGGGTGTCATCAAACCACAAACTTGGCTCCTTGAGCACACCTGGGATGTGAATTCCGACAGAGGAAGTGCCACCGAGTGCAGTGTTGTCACCGACTGCGAAATAACATGTGCCAAGCCTTTTCTCGTCTTCAAGCACATTGCCGAACAAGCGTGCTTGTGGATTCATTCCGAAACCGAATTCAGCAACAGTCCAGACATTCTCTCGATCTTTAGCCCTTAAGCGCCCGGCAGCTTCGCCAAATTCTTGTCGAATCGATGCGGCGATGGTGCCCCCTGTCACGTCGACAACCATGCCTGCTTCAATCGTCAACGTCACCGGCTCATCGACGAGGTTCGATTCCCAAGAGCCATCGATGACAACCTTCCCGTTCATCGTGCCTTCTCTTGGCATGATGAAGGCCTTGCCTGCGGGGAGGTTCGTCAGCATTCGAGGCCGGTTGCATATTCCATTGTCATCAAGTTTCCATTCACGACAATTGACTTCAAAGGTCACGTCCGTGCCTTGTTCGGATTTGACATTGAGGATCCGGCGCCTGCGCAAATGTGGCTGCAGATCTCCAATTCTTCGTTTGACCTCAGTGAAATCTGCAGACATACCGCCTCTGCTAAACATCTCATTGGTCATCCCAGGCATGGTGGCTACCCTCGCACCATCCTTGAGCGCTTGACGTACAGCACGGGTGTGGGTGAGGGAGTAACGTGTGGGCGCAATCACGACCTGCTGTTGACGCATGAGGTTCGCAACAGGGGATGGAGGTTCTTCTCCATGGTGCCGTGCTTTTGGCATAACGATCAGCAGCACACGGTCTGAGCGTTCGTTTGCAGCTTCATGCAATGCTTGGCCGATGTCTCCAGTTGTAGGATCGCACACAATCAGTACATTTTCGCCTCTTCGAATGTCCATGCAGGTGTTGATGACCATTTTCCCACTTCGCTGCAGGTGTTTTGCAACTTCTTCATTTGAAAGTTCTTCAAACGGAGTTTTATCGTCAATTTCTGGAAGTTCCAAGGCTGTCGTTTTGATATTTCGTGGTGCTCTAATGCCCTCGAGTTCCGCAACTGCTTGCTCAATTTCGTGGTCTTCATTCATGGCCTCAGAGTCCTCCTTCTCAGAGCGTCCCTTGGCCATGATAAGACCAGCACGCTCTGTATCTTGAAGGTGTGGCAGGATTTTTCACTTTGGTTGCTCGCCAACCGCAGGAAGTTTTCAGATGCGAGCGTTCATGACCCATGGGATGTTGGTGGAACCATGAGCACTTACGACGAGTTCATTGTTGCCGTCAAAGACATCCATCGACTTCAGGCTCTCCAAGGCCACCTTGGTTGGGACCGGGAAACCATCATGCCTGAGAAAGGTGCTGCAGCTCGGGCTGATATGCTCTCATGGCTCGCCAAAGAAGCACACGGGCGGCTTGTTTCGCCGCAACTTGGGCGTATGATTGACGACCTAGCAACGCTTGACACCCTCGATGAAGATCAGCAAGCGAACGTTCGAGAAATGCGACGAGCACATGACAAAGCGGTGAAACTCCCAGAGCAATTTGTAGCAGATTATGCTCGAAGTAAGTCCGAAGCCATGATGGCTTGGCAAAAAGCTAGGGCGGATTCAGAGTTCTCAGCGTTCGAACCTCACTTGGAGAAGTTGATTTCAATGACAAAGGAGAAAATCGCCTATCTTGAAGTCGAAGGCACCCCGTATGATGCCCTCCTTGATGAGTTTGAAGTTGGCATGACCGTTGCTGATTACGACCCCCTTTTCGAAGGGTTGCGCCAAAGGCTTGTGCCCTTGCTTGACAAGATCATGGCGGCTAAAGCATCCAATCCGGACCCTGAATGGCCAGAGCACCTCCAGTTTCCCATCGAAGATCAAACCGCATTCTGCACAAAGGTTTCAGAAGCCATGGGCTTTGATTTCCAAGCAGGTCGTATGGATGCATCAACCCACCCGTTTTCAGCAGGGCTATGGCCTGGTGACACACGATTTACCACTCGCTATGACTTGAGTGAGCCTTTTTCTTGTCTGTACGGAGTCATGCATGAAACCGGTCACGCCCTCTACGAACAAGGACTGGCCTCTGAACACGCCTATACGCCTCGTGGAGCCGCTGTTTCCCTCGGCGTTCATGAATCCCAAAGTCGCTTTTGGGAAAATCAAATTGGACGCACTCCTGCTTTTTGGAAGGCGGCCCTTCCATGGTTCACCGAACATTTCCCTGACGCTCCATCGTGGGACGCAGAGACGCTCAATCGCATCGCCAACAATGTCTCGACTGGTTTTGTGCGTGTTGAAGCTGACGAAGTGACCTACAACCTCCATGTCATGTTGCGGTATGAAATTGAAAAGCAACTGTTCAATGGAGATTTGGCGGTCAAAGACCTCCCCTCAGCATGGGATTCAATGTTCAAGTCTTGGTTTGGCGTTGATGTTCCCAACGACCGGTTAGGATGTCTTCAGGACATTCACTGGTCAATGGGTGCGTTTGGTTATTTCCCGACCTATACGCTTGGAAATCTCTACGCTGCCCAATTACTTGAATCGATGGCGGATGAACTTGGAGATATCGACCAAATCGTAGAATCAGGGGATTGGTCTTCTCTTTTGCAGTGGTTGGGTCCTAAAATACATCTTCAAGGCAGCAAAATGACACCAGCAGAATTGATTGAATCAGCAACTGGATCTGCTCCAAGTCCGGAGCCATTCCTGCGCTATGTTGAGTCGAAGTACAGCCGCTTATACGGTCTGTGAGTGTTTCACTCTTCTTCGACGCCGAGCATGTTGTTCATGCGTGCGGTCAAATCATTGATGGCATCCATCAAATCATTGGTTCGATCGTCCTCGTGCCCGGTGCCAAAAGAGATGCCCAAAAGGGTCACCATAGCACCAGAGAGCATCAACAGCGCCGGCACGTAGACGTCTGCTGCACTCATCACGTTATCAGCCGCTTCCATCCAGCCCATCGCTGCACCAACAATGAACAGCAGTACGCCGATAATCACTTGTTGATAGCCTTCTCCAATATTTTCTTCAATCCAACCCATAGGTATTCCTCAAAGAGGAATTTCTCGTATTGATATTTTATATTATCTCGAAATTACGAAAAAATCCCTTTATTGTCGGATCCTCACCAAGGCGACATGTGAATTGGCTGGCCAGTTTCCCCTGGTTTGACCAAAATTGTACCTTTTTGACCAGTCGCAGAGGTCCGTTCAAACACTGGAACACCAGCAACGACGGTGACCATTGGCCAACCCACGAGATTCCTTCCTCTGAACGGATTCCAACCAACCCGTGTCCATGAATGTTCATCTTCGACCGTCGCTTCGTTCTCCATATCCACGAGAACTAGATCTCCATCGTATCCAGTGCGCAATTCGCCCTTTCCATCCATGTTGTAGCAATCAGCCACATTGGTCGACATCCAGCGCACGACATCTTCGATGGTGCATCTGCCTTGACTTGCGTGTGTCAACATCACAGGAAGGGATGTCTCTACGCCCGGCATACCGCTTGGAGCTGCGGGGAACCCTTTCGCTTTCGCCTCCAACGTGTGAGGTGCGTGATCGGTGGCGATGCACTGCACGGTACCATCATGGATGCGGCGCCAAAGAATGTCCAAATCATCTTGATAGCGAATTGGAGGGTTCATTTTCAATCGAACGCCTTCCCTATCCACATCAGTCTCGGTGAAGGTCAAATGTTGAGGTAATGTTTCTGTGGTGATGATGGCCCCACCCTTTGCTTCACTTGGGAGGGTTGTTTTTCCAACCAACCAATCCGCTTCCAATCCAGAAGTGAGGTGGAGGACGTGGAGTCGATGGTTGTGTGTTTCAGCAAGTTCCACTGCGAGTTGAGTCGCCAATAAAGCGGTGACATCGTCACGCCATTCTGCATGTGCTGCCATGTCAGTGCGATCTTTGAAGGTCGGGTAGCGCTCATTCAAGCGTGCTTCATCCTCAGCGTGAACGGCAATAAGGCCGCCCGTTGATGAAAAGATTTGATTGAGTGCTTCACGCTCGTTGACAAGCAATGTGCCTGTTGAAGAGCCCATGAAAATTTTGATTCCACAAATTCCGGGGATTGAGTTGGGCGCTTGTGGAGTTCCGACCACTTCCTGTAGGTCTTGGAGGTTGTCTGGGGTTGCACCAATGAAGAATCCAAAATTGTTGACACAGGTGTTGGCAGCGCTGTCCAACTTCATTTGCATGCCCGCCAAATCGGTGATGGCAGGGTTGTTGTTTGGCATGTCCAAAAACGAGGTGATGCCTCCACTGACAGCGGCAGCTGAACCACTGCCGAGATCTTCCTTTTCTGGTTGACCCGGTTCTCTAAAGTGAACTTGCGGGTCAATGGCACCGGGAAGGAGATGCAATCCAGTTGCGTCAATGACGTGTTCACCATCCTTCGGTTCAAGTCCTCCACCGGGCGCAATCTCGGCGATGATGCCTTGTTCGACCCTCAAATCACCAATGATGGTTTCATCAGGTAGAATCATTGTTGCATTGCAAATAAGGAGGTTTCCTGTGTGTTCATTGCTCATGAGCGTTGGTCAATGAGTCCACCCCATGAACCCTCGTATGCGAAATGGTGTCGTTTTCATCTCCGCCTTGCTGAAGCAGGGCGAAAAGCATCGCACACCTCATCGACAGTATCGATGTACGGTCCTCCAAGCAAATCCACGCAATATGGAACAGCCTTCCAAATTTCATCTATGGTTTCACGAATTGATTTTGGCCGGCCTGGTAAGTTGAACACAAGGGCGTTCCCTCTGGTTCCACCCAGTTGCCTTGAGAGGATTGCAGTTGGTACAAAGTTGAGTGATATCGCACGCATTTGCTCACCGAAGCCGGGTAGAACACGGTCAAGCACGCCTTCAGTTGCTTCAGGAGTCACGTCTCTGGCAGCGGGACCTGTGCCTCCGGTGGTCACCACAACATTGCAACCAATACCGTCGATCAATTCAACCAATGCTGAAGCGATGACGTCCCGTTCATCTGGAACGCACCGGTAGTGCACCTCACATGGACTAGCAATAGCCTGTTCAAGAAAAGACAACAGCGCTGGACCCCCTTCATCGACATACGCCCCTTGACTGGCTCGGTCACTGACGGTCACGATTCCAATCTTCGCGTGGTCTCCAACCTGGCCTTCTTTAGCCGCTTGCTTAGTGATGGCTTGCATCCAAACCCTCACCGTTGTTCGCCGTATTTCGCTTGAATGTTGGCGTGGAAATTGTCCAAGAGGGTGTCTTCAAACAGTTCAGTTTGGCGACGCATCTTGGTCGAACGGACGTGCAGAATCGCAGCTCCAACAAAGACGATAATGATCAACGGAATCACAGCTTCAAGCTTGTATTGGTGCATGAATTTCACAATGCCTTCAGCGGTGTAAGCCCATGTGATTGATGCAATTGAACCACCGATAAAGGTGGCAGTGAGCACGCGCATGAAGTTCATTCTTGAGAGCAACCCAAGCATTGCGCCAACAAGGACTCCAGAGGCCATGAACGGAATCCAGACGAAGACAATCAAGCCCCAGAAGCCCCATTTGTTGATCATTTCACGCTTCTCATTTGCCATGTACTCAACGGTCGACAAGGTATCCCCAAGCAACTTGGTTTGCATCATCTTGCCACCAAGACCGTCCTGTTTGGCAACAGCAACAATCCGCTCGTCGCTCTTCGATGCCCGTTCGACACGTCCAGCACCTGAACGATCTGCGAGGGTTGAAACTTGATTTCGTCCCTTGACGATGAGGTCTTGAGAACCGAGCAAGTCAGCGTTACGCTTTGCAATAAACCGATGCAATTCAGTCTGTACTTCATCGCGAGTTTTCTTGAATCTGAAGAACGCAAAGCGTTGTGTTGGGCGATAAATCACAGAGACGAAGATGACTCGGTCATCGCTTGTGACAACGGCTCCTTCCATGGAAAGGTCGCTTCGACGAGCGAAGAAGAGTTCCAAACTCTCTCGAACTTCATCCTCAACCCTTGAGAGGGTGTGAAGTTCTGAAAAGAACGAGGAATAATTCTGAGTTTCAGCGGTTTCTTCTTCCGCAGATGTCCCTATGCCAACTCCTGAATCGAAGTCAATGCCCTGATTGAGGCCAATGGTGCGCACCGTCAACTGGACCGGCTTGAACACTCTAAACAAGGCAAACTCGTCTAGAATCTCTCGCAGCACTTCAGCGCGCACATCTTTGCTGTCTGAGAGGGTTGATTCTGTGTTTTTGTAGGGGACCATGATGTCAATCGAAAGTTCCCTAGGTTCAAGTTTGTACAATTCCCAATCAACATTGATGTTCAGCCTCGAGGCTGTTTTGGTAACGATGTCTTCGACGAGTCTGCTGATGTGAGTGCGGGAGAGGATGTCATCGCTGTCTTGATGGTAGATCTTGTACATCAACGGGTAGAGAACGAACAGGGTGATGGCTGAGAGGGACAACGAAGTGAAGGCCATCCACCATGCAGGAATTCCTGCCGATCCACCGGTGAGCATTGCTGTTTCACGACCGCCACCAAGTTCCGCACCGATCAAGAGGTAGCCCCAATCACCTAGATCTTGAACGCTCCAGCATGAACGTGCACCGGTGTCCGTGACTCGGATTTCCTGCTTTTCGTCATCATCGACAAATGGAAGGAAGGCCAAGGTCTGCTTTGAAACTGAAATCTCGAATTCAATTGTTTTGGAGATTTCTTCTCCTCCAGGTACGGCCACTGCGTTTGTGAGGTTGGACTCATTGAGCACCGCAACCGAGAATGTAAGGGCGTAATGCCCCTCTGGGAACTCGTTGTATGGGGCTTTGTAATACGACCGGCCAGTGTCTGAGTCCCCCTTCAACTGGACCTTTTTCACTGTTGAGTTTGTTTCGGTCCAGGCGGGTGTGTCCTCGTCAAGGGATTCGACAGCGTAGGTCAACGAAGCGTAGCCATCAGGGAGGTTGTGGCCAGCGAGTGAGAATGCGTGTTGTTCTTCATTTGGAAACATGTGAATCCATGGTTCGTCTGTGATCTCTTCACATTCCCCACCGATGTCCAAGAATGTCTTTGATGCTGCATGGTCGAGAGCGGTTGACTCGCCGAGTGCACCAGATGACATAGCGAAAATCATCACTGCATAGAAGACAGCATACAGCATGCCGCCAACCAAGACGAAATTTTCTTTGTTGGCGAGAAGTTTGTTTCCAGAGCCACCGGTTCTCCGGTTTCGAATGACCTCGAGTTCCTTGCCGATTTTATCCCGTTTTGACTCATGGTCAGAACCGTCACCTGAGGCGGGATTGTCATCGACTTTGCCGCCCATGATTCTCAGAAGAGGTTCATGCAAATGAACCCAACGCTCGTATTTGCCAATCATTTCCCGAGGAAGGCATAGTTTGGCGTTCAACGCTGACGCTGATTGGTGCGACGAGGTGGGTCAGGCCGGACTTGAACCAGCGACCTCGGCATCTTCAGTGCCGCGCTCTCCCAACTAAGCTACTGACCCGTGCAACTTGGCGATGACCCCTGCCATATCAAGGCTTCCGCCGAAGCAACATGGCTCACTCAATGCCATCGAGGAATGCTGCTTGAGCGTCAAAGAGTGCTTCTAAGCCACCGTCAGCACGGGCGAGCAAAGCCACCAATTCTTCGCCGGAGAAGGTTGCTTCTTCACCAGTTCCTTGAATTTCGACATACTTTCCATCGCTGGTTTTGACGACGTTCATGTCGACATCAGCGTTTGAATCCAGAATGTAATCAAGATCGAGGTAGGTTTCACCATCGATTAAGCCAACGGATATCGCTGCCAAATCATGTGGAATCACTGCGTTTTCATGGTTGGTACGCTCAGTGCCTGAAAGGGATGGTGCGGACCAACCGTTTCGTCGTTCGTCTTCAGTTGGACGCATGTCGAGCGGCAGGCAGTCACCACGAGCAATGAGGCGTCGAACGGCAAGACGCAAGGCGATGTTCGCCGCCGTGATCGATGCACATCGTGTGCCACCATCGGCGTTCAAGACATCGCAATCAACGTTCAGTGCGACTGGGCCTAGCGCTTCAAGATTGACAGCAGCTCGTAGGGATCGAGCAATCAATCGCTCAATTTCTTGCGTTCGTCCTTTCGCCCCTCGACGTTCTCTTCGGAATCTGGAATCGGTCGATCCCGGAAGCAATGAATATTCAGCATGGACCCATCCTTTGGTCGAATCGCGGGGAAACCATCCAGGAAGGCGAGCCTCTTTTGTGCAGCAAGCGAGGATGACAGTGTCGCCTTGTCGGTAAAGAATCGATGCAAGTGCGTTCGGTGTAAAATCGATTTCAACTTCCACATGTCGCATTTCGTTTGCTTCTCGGTCGGTTGTGAATCCAGTCTTGAATTTGGCCATGCCACCGCCAGCACCTCCTCTTCATCAAGCCTTCTCCCATCCAAATTAGGTGATTTTTGGGCGCGCACATTGAAGAATAGACTCTCGTTGGATGCTCCATGCCTCAACCCAAAGTGGCCATCTGCGCCATTGCTCGAACGCCTATTGGCAAGTTCATGGGTGCCTTGTCTGGCTTTTCAGCGGTTGACCTTGGTGTCTTGGCTGTGAAGGAAGTATGCCAACGGGCAGGCATTGATGCCGCGTCCGGGGTTGTTGACGAGGTCATTTTTGGCCAAGTGCTTCAAGCGGGTGCTGGCCAAAACCCAGCGCGACAAGTTGCCTTGGGAGCAGGACTGCCCTACTCGACGCCTTGCGTCACAGTCAACAAAGTCTGCGGCAGTTCACTCAAGGCGGCGATGATGGCCGCAAACAGCATCCGTGCTGGAGAATACAAGGCGATCATTGCCGGAGGTATGGAGAGCATGTCCAACGCACCACACCTGTTGAAGAACCATCGTAAAGGCTCTAAAATGGGAGATGCAACACTGATTGATTCAATGATCCACGACGGTCTTTGGGACGGTTACAACGATGTTCACATGGGGACTTCTGGTGAAACCATCGCCGATGAGTGCGATGTTTCCCGTGAAGAATCGGATGCTTACGCTGCTCGAAGCCAAAAAAGGGCAGCAGAGGCTCAATCTAACGGATGGTTTGATTGGGAGACATTCGCCATTGATATCCCTCAACGAAAAGGAGAACCAATTCAATTTTCAGCAGATGAAGGGGTTCGACCAAACACCACGGTCTCCGGCCTCTCAACCCTACGACCTGTGTTCAAGAAGGGTGGTCAAGTCACTGCAGGGAACGCAAGCACGCTCAACGATGGTGCCAGCGCAGTGTTGGTGGCCGATGCTGAGTATGCTGCGCAACAAGGATGGACAATCCTTGCCTTCATCGAAGACTATTGCACAAGCGGCGTAGAGCCTGCTCGGGTGATGAGTGCCCCGATTCCGGCGATTGAGACGCTTCTCGAACGCAACCAACTCAAAGTTTCTGACATCGACGTTTTCGAGCACAACGAAGCCTTTGCTTCCGCTTCATGCTCGATTGCCAAAGAACTGAACATTCCACATGACCGTCTCAACCTTCACGGTGGAGCAGTCAGCCTCGGCCACCCTCTTGGCTCAAGCGGAACTCGATGCTTGATCACCATGATTGCGGTCATGCGAAGGCTCGAGTCTTCAACGGGCATTGTGACGCTGTGCCTCGGCGGTGGAAACGCTGTTGCCATGCTTGTTCGGCGCAATTGAGTGTTGGCTGAGCCACCCAATTGGACCTTTTTTCCTACTGTTGGTTCTAAATAGGGTCGGACGGCGGCACTGAACGAGGTGGGTGTATGGTTTCCTTCAGTGATTTGGGCATTGAACCAGCGTTAGTCAACGCGCTTCGAACCCAGGGAATCCTCGAACCTTTCGAAGTTCAAAAGGAGTCAATCCCGGATGGAATGCTCGGCAAAGACGTATGCTGCAGAGCACCAACCGGGTCTGGTAAGACCCTGGCTTTCGGATTACCCCTGCTTTCGAGAACAAAAGAAGCAGAGCCTCGAAGACCAACTTCCCTCATCCTCACGCCAACTCGAGAACTTGCAGAACAGATTTACAAGGTGCTCGACCCTCTTGCATACGAAATGCGACTTTATGTCCACGCCATATACGGCGGCGTGTCTTACAACAAGCAATTTCGAGCTTTAGACCAAGGTGTCGATGTGCTTGTGGCTTGCCCGGGCCGTTTGCTCGATTTGATGGAGCGTGGCGCACTTTCGCTCGATGATGTCGAAGTCGTTGTTCTCGATGAAGCGGATCGTATGGCTGACATGGGATTCATGGAGCCGGTTTGTAAAATTCTAGATCGATGCAAAAAAGACCGCCAAACCATCCTCTTCAGTGCAACTCTTGACGACGAAGTTGCCGACCTCGTGCGAGATTACCAGACCGACCCAGTCACCATTGAAGTGGGCCCGAAGGAAGTCAGCATGGAAAGCATGACTCACCACTTTTGGCTCATGCCAAATTCAAAGAAACCCGATATCACAGCGGAACTCATTCGCAAATGTGGCCGCAGCATTGTCTTCTGTCGAACTCGCGCAGGGGTCGACCGCGTTGGTGACGACCTCAGTTACGATGGAATGGCCATTCAGACCTTACACGGTGGCCTGAGTCAGCGCCAGCGTGACATGGCGATGCAAAGGTTCCAGCATGGAGAATGCATGGCTTTGGTTGCAACCGATGTTGCAGCTCGTGGAATCGACGTCGAAGGCGTGAATTGTGTCATCCACTATGATCCACCAGAAAATGGCAAGGCGTACAAGCACCGAAGCGGGCGCACAGCACGCGGTGGTGCTTCTGGTATTGTCGTTTCACTTGTTCAACGTCCTCAAAAGCGCTCTTACAGTCGCATTCAGCGGGATGTTGGCATAGATGTCGACTTCATGCCGCCAGAATTTTCAATTCTTCCAGAATTTGAAGTGGTCTACATCGCAGCAGACCGACGATCGAGAGATCAAGGTCGAGGCGGCGGTGGCGGTGGCGGTGGCGGAGGTTACCGTGGCGGTGGTCGAAGCGGCGGTGGTCGAGGCGGCTACTCCGGCGGAGGCCGAGGCGGCGGTGGCGGCGGTTACCGTGGCGGTGGCCGAAACAATGGACGTGGCGGCGGTGGTTACCGTGGCGGCGGTGGCGGCGGTGGCGGAGGTTACCGTGGCGGCGGTCGAAGCAACGGGCGCAGCGGTGGCGGCGGACGAAGCGGTGGCGGCGGTGGCGGTGGCTACCGTGGTGGCCGAAACAGCGACGGCGGTGGACGCTCTGGGTTCAGAACAGGAACTCGAAGCGGTGGTGGCGGTCAAGATTCTCGCTCCAATGATCGCGGCTCAAGCGGCTCATCGAAGGGCTACAGGGGCGAAGCACGAGGACAATCCTACAAACCTTCGAATAAATCTCGCAAAGGCTTCAGTGGCAGCCAAGCAAATCGAAGCAACAACAAATCATCCAAGGGTGGATTCAAGGGCGGCAGAAACAGTCGCCAGAATTGAATCAAAGAACCTTCATTCCTCTTCTTTGACCGTTGCTGGTGGCGAAAACACACCATAATCTTCGACAATATCTGATGCTCCAGGCAACACGGGGAGCACATCATCTGTGACAAGGCCGGTGTTCTTGTAGATTCGATTTGCCAATTGTTCTTTTTTGGTTAATCCTGGCCTGAGAATGGCATACCTCTGACAAATTGCTGCAATTGTTTCCGGTCGTCCACCCATCAACAAAGGTACGCCGTTAATGGCGACAATTCCAATTCCGATTTGGACATCGAGATCCTTGAACCATTGGCGTTGCCCACGGACAATAAACGAGCCCTTGCCAACGAATTCTCCTGTCTGAGCTGTTTTGGACACTTGCGCAGGTTTCACTGAATAGACGGTGCCATGCGCGCCGCCTCCTGCCCACGCACGGCTCCAACACAAGGCCATCGTGGCCGCTTCGAGCAATTTCTCTTCGTTGATGCGCTCATCCCCAAGTTTGTCCACCATGCGGTAGGCGGGAATGTCATCAGGGATATGGGCCGGCTTGTGTGGATCAAGGACAAACCCTTGAGTTGCTCGAAGGCTACAACTTGGAGCACCGTGCAAGTCAGCGTGCAAATAACGATCTTCACCAGAAAGATGTTTTTTGACCACTGCATCGTTGCCTTTTGCGTCCTTGCCCCCAACCAAGAGGTGGCCTCCAGTGATCATGCTCCATCGATGGTGCTCAAACCAGAGGCGTTTGCTGCGCTTGATTTTATTGAGTTTTCCAGTTGCTTGTTGCTTTGCTTCCTTTTTCTGTGCGCGCTGAAGGTGAAGCAATGTTTCTTCAAGTGCCTCGACCGCACCCTTGGTTTTGTCCTTCTGTTTCCTTGCAGATTCGAAGTAGCGTTGAGCGTTTTGATGGACGCTCTCGTCCAGTGAAAGGATGGCTTGAGGGCCGTTTGGCTGGCCATCTTCGCCGGGTAAAATGGTGGTAAAGGACCGATCAGCTGGGGCGAGAGATACAATCCAAGGGATGCTTTTCACAAGCGACTTTACTTGTTTCCAACCGTGCGTTTCAACCGCTTCGTCGACTTGCTTGAGCAAACTTTCAACATGAGTCCAGTTGTTTTGGATGGTGTGACCGAGCATTTGTTGCTTTTCGATTTTCTTAGAAAAGCCGTCCAAGGCTTTCGTTTGCTGAACTTTCCGACGTTCAAGGCGCTCAACATCGGTTGAATGCCCTCTTCCTGGTGCAGCAATGTCTAATTTTTCAGCCTCTCGACGGGCCAATGCACCTGCATCATGAGCGCCTTTCCATGCATCGACCGCTTCACAAAGGGTTGGGAATGTAGATTGCGCCAAGCCTTCATGAGACGGTAAGAGGGTGGGGGTTGCTTCAACTGCATGTTGTTCAAAGAAGCGGTCACGGTCTCCACTCGCTCCCATTGAACCGGCTTCTTGTTCGAGCATTGCACGGTCTTTTTCCTTGCTTGGCTTCATCAAAAGAATGCCTTGGCGTTCGGCCGCAAGCGAACCAAGTAAGGCCTGAAGAGCGGTGTGAATTGCTTCAACATCTGCTTCTTGTGTCGACATGTTCGCCTCCATTTTGGCAAGGTCGCACACAGCATTGGCATGCGTGCCGCCAAGGTTTGCTTTACCACCAAGCGTGGACACCAAGTCTCGATCGGATGTTGCGAACAAATCGGCAAGGGTTTCTTGATCCAATTCATGAGGGTCCGTTGCAGCAGGTGGTGGCTGATACACAACGCCCTTTTTCAGCGTGCGGCCAGCGTATGAAGCGTGAGTTAAGGGTTGAATGATGACGCCTTCTTGGTCGGTCAAAATGATGTTCCCATCTCGAAAAACCTCCACGTAGAGGTGGTAGGAACCATGCTTGGTGTCGAAGTCAAAAGCCAACACGCGGTCAAATCCAAGTTGTCGAACACCAGTCATTCGTGCGTTTTTGAGATGTTTCCGCAACACCATGGCAAATGGTGGTGGTGTCATCGGCATTGGTCGGTCCCGGTTTGATGTGTAAATCCTAGAACCCCTGACGAGGACCAAATCAAATTGGTCCATGTCTTTTGGATTAATTCTCAGCACAATTTGTTCATAGTGCGGCATGTAGGCTTTTTTGACGTATGCGCCGTTGAACGCGTTCAATTCCTGAGCAATTGCCCGTAAATCAAACCCTGACATTGCGGCCTTCATCATCTTCACCTCGAGTCTCCATAGGTCGACGCTTCTTCAATGCTCACTTGAAGCGCAACAGCACTTTGCCAGTGTTTTTACCATCGTGCATGTATTGATGTGCCTTAGCGGCGTCTTCAGCATCAAACACCGAATCGATCACAGGATTGAGGTGGCCACTTTGGATGCCTTTGAGGATGGTTTGAAGTTGCTCAATCATCACGGATTCTTCTTTCCATGTCCCCATGTGGACCCCAAACACGGCTCGGTTCCTTGTCATGAGGCGCAAGGGGTCGAACTTCGGCGTCTTTCGCCACGCCAAATAGGAACGCAACAAACTCCGCTTGGAGGAGGGTGCCGCTGCCGACATTCCGTAGGTGTAGAGTCGACCCCCTTCTTTGAGAACAGACAGGGAACGAGCCAGATTGTCGCCGCCAATAGGATCCAGAACATGGTCCACACCTTTGCCGTTCGTGGCCTGTTTAATGATGTCAACAAAGTCCTCATTGTGACGGTCGATGGCCACTCCACCGAACTTCTGGATGGTTGAGGCTTTGTGGCCTGAAGCGGTTGCCCACACCTTGTCCACACCAGCCCATTGGCACAGTTGTAATGCAGCGGTGCCCACGCCACCTGCTCCACCATGAATCAGCACGCTGTCCCCTTTTTTCATATGGCCCAAATAATGCAACATGTGGTGTGCGGTGAGGTAGGTGACTGGAATTGAAGCCGCAGTTTCCAAGCTGACTTCCTCAGGAAGCACCAAAGCACGGTTTGCAGCGACAACAGTGTGGCTTGATTGCCCACCGTTTGGCATGGCTGCGACCACCCGTTGCCCCATCGAAAACCCCTCGACACCTTTGCCAACAGCATCCACAACTCCACTCATCTCATAACCAGGGGTGAAGGGATAATCGGGTCGAGGGTTGTAGAGACCCAGCCGCATCAATAAATCAGCAAAATTGATTCCCGCAAAGGCCACTTCAATCCGGATTTCACCCTCTCCAGGCGATGGCATTTCCATCTCTTGGATCGCAATTGTGTCCGGAGAACCAGCTTTCGTAAGGACCACTCGGCGAGGCATGGTGATTCCACTCTCCTGCGCTCAATCAAACCTGCGGTGAATCAATTCGATGCCATCCATCAGGGCGTTGCTCAACCAATCCATCCCGTTGGTGTGCAAGCAGGTGGGAAAGAGTCTGATCTTCAGCAAGACCGGGATGGGCATCAGGCGTGTCCGAGTACGCTTCAGATGCGATGCTGGACAGCGTAGATGTTCCACTTATTGCTTCAAGCACCCGTTGATGTCGTGCTTGACGGTGGTGAATGTAGCGTTCAAACACCTTTGCCGGTTGGGCGATCACTGGCCCGTGACTTGGGAATAAGAGGTGGGGTTTTCGTTGTTTAAGCCGTTCAAGTTGTTCGAGGTAAACCTGCATGTCACCGGTGTGGGGTGGGATGAGAATTGTGCCAATGCCTGCGACCATATCCCCTGCAATCAGGCCAGCATCACCCAAGAGGCACACATGACCTGGGTGATGGCCGGGTGTGATCAGCACTTCCCACTCGGTTTTACCGAGTGTAAGCAGTTCACCATCATTCAAAATCCGGTCGCATTTGACCGTTTTTGAGGTGTACTCGCTGCCCCAAATTGGCACATCAAACGCTTCCCTGAGCAAGCCGAGATCGCCAATGTGGTCGCCATGTGAATGAGTGAACAATAAAGCGATGAGCGTCCCATTGTGGCGCTCAACAGCCGTTGCTAAATCTTCCATGCCTTCGCGTAAATGAGCTGCTGGATCAACCAATACAAAATCACCATCGGGGTCACCTAACAGGTAGGCGTTGGTGTGGTCGGCAGGGGGGAGGGTTGCCGTCTTAATCGGTACAACTTCAACCCCGTGGGCAAAGAGAATCGATTGTCTTCCTGGGAGGCGGCTGGCGATGTCTTTGGCAGCAAGGGACATGTTGCGCTCAGTGCGGGTAAGCGTTCGTTCAATTTCCATTAAAAGAGTGACCACAGGGGGTGCGACTTTGATTTCATGCGCTGCCCATTGTGCCAAAATGACAGTCGGCTGCTCCCACATGAGGTCTGTAAATTCTGTTTGCGGCTCAAGATCAATTTCTGGCACGTCTGTGGCGCTGCCTGCATGGTAGTGTAGGAATGCGTTGTCAAACTGCACTGGTCCGAAGGGTGGTGTGATTCTATGACAGAGGACATTGATTGAAGATCGGGCGTGGGGTACTTTCCCCTCAAGGGCAAGGGGGAGGTATCTGGCTTTGTCCTGAACGATTTCTTTTCGAACCTCACCATCCAAGGCCACAAGCCCGTTTGCAGTTGGTGCAAGGCCTAATTCTTCGCTCATCTCCCGTAGAATGCAAGCAATGGTCTCGGCTTGCGGCCCTTCGAGCGTTGGTAGTTGTTCAACTGCAGCGGCATCGACTCGAGAAACGCCGCCGCCGGGAAACGCCCAATACGATGGGAAGGCGGCCATGGTTGGCGCTCGTAGCCCAAGCAACACCTCGACGCCATTTGGTCCATCTCTTGTCATGGTCATGGTTGCTGTTGGCCTTGGAGGCCTGCGTTCCATGCTCGGGAAGGCCACACCTTTCGGGACTTCACTCATGGTGGCTCGTCGGACCCTTGGGCTTCAAGCCTTTGTATGGCTTGAGAAGCGTGAAGGTCATGTATCGTGGCTGGCTGGACTGAGCATGGCAGCGCAATCCGTCGAGGAGCATCTGCAAGAACTTGCAGCGATCGTTGACGAAGCGGAACGGTTGGGCATTGATCCTTGGCCACCGGATAAACCAGAACGTCCTTGGGCGCGATGGACGCTAGGTTCATTCATGATTGTCCTCATGCTGAGTGCTGTGTCAAAGGTGTTTTTCCGCTTCGCAGAAATTTGAACTCAAAGGTTCATCGAATCCTTCACCTTCATCGCAAACAGCACGCGGCATTTCGTTCCAATCGAGTCAACCGTTCAGTTGAAGAGGGCATGGCTGCTGCGAAGGTCAAAGTCCCTTAGTGTAGCGGTCCATCATGGAGGATTCTGGTTCCTCCGACCTCGGTTCAAATCCGAGAGGGACTACCACCGCACCGCTCTCAGTGAACTTGAAGTTCGAAATGCAGTGGCAAGTCCATGGTCGAGGTTGAGGTCTACACCAACAGGGGGTGCCCTGCGTGCGTCAATGCCAAGCGCCTCTTTGACAACAAAGGTGTGGCCTATGAAGAAAAGAAACTCGGCAGTTCGGCTCGCATGGATCGAGAGTTTCTGATGCGAACCCAAGGCAGCAAGTCGGTTCCTCAAATCTTTATCGACGGAACGTGGATTGGTGGTTTTGACGATGTGTTGCGGTATGATCGGGCAGGAGAACTTGATTGGCGCCTTGGCCTTGAAGATCAACCAAAAGTGAATCTCTTCACCAAATTCATTCGCATGATGCGTGGCCACACCTTCTAGATCAGAGCGGGTTCGATTTGTCCGACAGAGGGACATTTTCCTTGAGCGTGAATGTGGTCACCATCTGCATTGCGTTTCCAATGGTGATGGTTCCTGCGTAATCACGGGATTCTCCATGGACCATGACTCGAAGCCTGAAGTTGGTCGTTTTCTTTGAGCGTCGCTTGCGGTGATGCTTGTAGAAATGCACGCCGATTTTGTACTTGCCAGGAGGTGCTTCCCCAGTCCAAACTACGTTTTCAACCGGGTTATTGCTCACGGGTCTGACGTTCATGTCAACGTCAAGTTCACCACCGCATTCGCTCTTTTTGTTGTTGAAATAGATGCGCTCACCTGAAGGGCAAAACACGTGCAAATCAAGGTCGTTGTAATCGTCCCATGCAAGAGAGAGTTGGACCTCTCCGGATTTTCCACCTTCTCGCTCTAAGCGCTCTTCGATATCGTCGTCTTCTGGGGCAAGCGATTCGATGACGCTCACTCCACTGCCTATTTCTTCTTCCTGAACCAAAGCAGCGTGCTCATTCAACCCCTCTTGATGTTCTTCAATCCATGAGGTCCGCTCTTGAAGCAATTCCTCGCGTTGCTGTTCCTCAGCGTCAGGGGTCAACTCGTCTTCATCGAACAAATCTGCGACCAGCAAGCGTAGGAATTGGATGTTCTGATTCCGAGCAAGATCTCGATCGTTGTACTCAGCGATTTCCGTCTCGTCCAAGTCCTCGAATTGGCGCCCCCGTATGTTCTGAGTTCGCTGGCGTTGAGCGCTGAAGTTGTGAGCGTATTTTGCTCTTCGAGCGGCTTGGAGTGCTCTGCTTTTGCGCTTAGCTCTCATGCGGGCTAAAGCACCTATGACAAGGGTGCCTATGCCAACTGAAAGAGTGAGCGTCACAATGGGCTCCATTGGATTTCCACCTCGCCTCCTCCTTTATTGGAGATTCGGCGGTTCGCTTGCTCATCCAAGTAAGGCTGCGTTCAATTGGTCAAGAATGGCCTTGCTCGGTCTGAGTGAGTCTGCTGGGACATCGATCAGCGGCGTGTCGACAAGGCCCAAGTCCTCTGCTAACGCAGGTTTGGTGTTGTCAAAGTAAAGGAGGCCTGTCACGTGCTTTTGATCAGTTTCTGCTCCGTGAAGTGCGGTCAATGCAGCGACGGCATTGCTTGGGTCGTGTTCATCAGAGATCGTCTCCAATCGGATGGTTGATCCGTCGTGCAATTCAATGTCTCTAAAGTGACCTTCTGGCACCTCAACCTCTTCAACCGGGTTGAAGTGAGGGATGTAATCGGTCATGTGAAGTGTGATTTCATTTTCTTTGACATAGCCGTACGAGCGCATGGACTCATCGTTGTTGTTGAAGGTCACGCAAGGGCTGATGACGTCAATAAGAGCGAAGCCTTTGTGGGACATGGCAGCTTTGAGCAGTGAGGTCAACTGCTTCTTTGAACCCGAGAATGAACGAGCGACAAAGGTGCAACCAAGATTGATGGCAAGTGCTGCCAAATCGATAGGCTGGGTTGTGTTAATCTTTCCTTTCTTCTTTTTCGAACCAACATCTGCTGTTGCAGAATACTGACCTTTTGTCAATCCATAGACACCGTTGTTTTCGACAATGTAGACCATGTCCATGTTGCGTCGAATGGCGTGAATGAGCTGCCCAATACCAATCGATGCAGAGTCTC
>VMHT01140605.1_pt1 | contig 22705 bp, 27 predicted proteins | sample 4693611 | NCBI WGS metagenome assembly VMHT01 (sample SAMN12280063, study PRJNA550983) | marine metagenome | isolation source: seawater sampled from same location over 5 years 0.02-0.2 micron viral filtrate | place: USA: collected off the coast of southern California halfway between the port... ...
AATCCCTTTGGTACTTGGCCTCAGTACAAGTAATCAATATAGGGAGTAAGGTAATGACTAAAAGAAAATATAAATGCACAGAAGTTTATATAGAATACAGCAATGTTGTACTTCCAGAGTTTGACAGCAAAGGCAAACCAGACCTACTTGGCTGGGATGATGCTGTGCAAGCAAATCAAGCCGACAGAGATAGCATTGCCACATTCTATTTACCAGAATACGAAAAGGTATGTATGCCAGCAATTTTAAAACACAGCAAAAGCGTTGACTTGTGCGAAGTATATCAAGCTGATGATGCTGAAATTGTCGTTGAGCATAAATACGCAGAAGAAGCAAAAGAGTCTATAGCTTTTTTCTGGGAAGAAATTGTGTGTGTTGGTAATGGGTTCAGTCCACAAGACCACGGATGGGATGAAGATGCCACAGACAAAAATGACAATGAATACCTTTGGAATGAGGATGAATTTTTACAGCAAATTCCTAAATACAAAGACTTTGTTAAGTCGTGTCAACATTATCTTGGTAGAGAGTTAGAATGGTGCTTAGCCCCAGACGGTACATCTCAAGCAGATGCAGTTGATTGTTCTATTAAAGAACTAACCAAAATGATGCAACTAGCAGTCCAAATTTACGGCGATAAATCTTGGGGAACGGATATATACGACTAATAAAGAGACTTATGTATGCCCCAATATGCAATCATTGCAGATTCGGCTACACCGTCTTCACACTTCAATAGCCAACTATTAGCCGCTTGAGGCATAAGCTCAGACGCTTTGTCTCTTGCTAGATTCTTATCAGCAGGAACCTCAAGCTCTTTCTTCCATTTTCTGGGAGATACTTCAGCATAGGTAATGCCTAAAGCAGTAAACAAACCTATGTAAATACCGTAGTTAAAGCCAGTTTTAAATGTAGATGCTACGCCTTGGTTTGGCATCGACTGCTGCTTTTCTATAAACACCATAGTAGGCTTATATAAATCTAACAGCTTTATTATCTCTACTAGGTTTAAAAATTTCTTGCCGCCTACACTGGTGACAGGAACTCTACTAGCAACAATATCAACACCGTGAATGAATGAAATGCCTCCTGTAAGTCCAGGGTCAATCCCGCATATCATTACTTACCTCCAATTTAATTTCGCAACCAAGCACCTCTGCCCAGCAATATGCATTAAACAATGTTGGCTTTCTGTTACCAGTTTCCCACTTAGCACAGAGTCCAGTTCCGACTCCAATTTTTTGGTCAATTTCTGGTTGCGTAAGTCCAAGTTGATACCTACGGCTCTGGAATTGCTTGATTAAATTTGACGTAAAAAGCTTTTCGTTCATTAAAACCACCATTCACATAAGCCAAATATATGGTAATGTGAATTGTTATACAAGGGAGGAATACCATTGGCACTTACACGCAAAGAATTTCGTTGGTTGGCAACGGAAATAGCACCAATGACTAACAACGCTGAAGCCTTCATCAGTAAGGTTCAGTCTTTCAATACAAACAGAAACTTCTGCTCATACAAATTTCGTGACGCTGTTTACGATGCATTTGCAGATAAAGAATCTCAAGAATGCGGGCCTGACTTATATAAGCAAGCCGATTACTAAGGAGACTAACATGCTTACAGAAGCACAAATCAAGGAACGAGCCACCTATATTGGTTCATCAGACGCTAAGACTATTGCTTACGGCGACATTACAGAATGGATGACCCTAGCAAGGAGGAAGACAGGTGAAGATGTCTGGAAACCCAACAAACAAACCCAGCTACTCATGGACACAGGCTCATACCTCGAGCCATACATCATCGACAAATGGGCCGAACAAGAAAAGCGACAGGTCAACTTCCGTGGGGGTGGCAAAACTATTCTTATTAACTCTATCCCTATGCATTCTACCTTCGATGGTCGTGTTGTTGGCGATAATGCTCCACTGGAAATTAAAGCTCATTTTGGGTTCAAGGATATGGAGGAGTTGTGTGAATTTTACGCACCGCAATGCCAACATCATATGCTTGTTTCTGGCTCAGACCGTTGCTATCTCGTTGCCCTATTTGGAGTACGTTGCAGATTAGAGTGGCGTATGATTCGCAAGGACGATTCATGGTGCGCTCAGTATCTTGAGAACACCAAAAAGTTCTGGTCAATGTATGAGTCTGGTGAGTGGGATGAATCACAACAATCATCACTGCCTCCTGTCGATTACTCAGATATGTTTACCATGAACATGACAGAGCTAGATGGCTGGTCAGAGGAAGATGACCACCTGTTCGGCTTTCAAGCACAGCATATCATGGACGCAAAGCAAGCCGTGGCAATCGGTGATGAAGCCAAGGCTATGTTCAAGAAGAAAATACCAGCTAAATGTCGTAGAATGGACTACGACCTTGTAGGTAATCTTAAAGGCCATAAGATTCGTGTCACACGTTCTCGTGCTGGCACACTCACCTGTACACACATTGCACCTAAGGAGAAGGAAAATGTATGAAATACAAATCATTCTACATTGCAATGATAAGCCAACAACTCAAGATGTATTGGATTATATAAACGAACTAGGGCAAGATTTGCACTTTACAGTAAAAGGGGAAAAAGATGATGACTAAAGATTCAGTATGGAACACTCTATCACGTTTTGACGTATCAGCAGAAGTCCAGCAAAAAGGTCGCTTTGACTATCTGTCATGGGCTTGGGCATGGGCTTACGTCAAGGAGAAGTACCCAGACTCCACGTTTGAGAAGCACATCTTCCGTGACAATCAAGACAATCCATTGCCGTTTATGCGTGACACCAAAGGTCATACATATGTTGCTGTGACTGTTACCATCTCAGGTATATCTCACACAGAGATTCACTACGTTATGGACCACAAGAACCAGTCCATTGCTCATCCTGATGGTGGTCAAGTCAACAAAGCGTTACAGCGTTGCCTTGTCAAAGCTATTGCCTTTCACGGCCTTGGCCTCAATGTCTATGCTGGTGAGGACTTGCCTATGGACCTTGACGAGCAAGACAGTTCGCTTATCATTGAGGACTTCAATCATCCTGATATAAAGTCTACCGAGCAAATTGATGCTATGTGGCGCAAGCATTCAGCAGCAATCGGTACTCTTGGCAAAGTTGCAAAGGCACAAGTAACCAATGAGTTTAAGAAACAAAAAGACAAACTCAAAGCGAAAGAGTAAATCTGAACCTGTTATCGTATTTTCTAGGTGTAGAGAGTGTGGCAAGATGATAAACACAAAGATAGAGTTCTTTATTATCACAGCCGCAAGGGATACGTTTTGCGACCCCTGCTATCATGGCAAGGGGTGGCAAAACCTAGAGAAACCATATGAAAACTATTCAGAGGGAAGAACACTTCCCAGACAGCGTTTTAAAAATGACCCATCAGATACTAATGGATAGTAGCTTCCAAGCTATATTAGCTAGAAAAGCTGTTATATATTCCCCTACATCTACCTGCTATGACGGTTGCCTCTGGCTAACTGGCACTGGTGTATTCTCTTCTGAGCGCAGTATGTTTGTATCTCTTACTCAAGAAAGTTTTGACCAGATAGGAATATCAGTAACAATAACTGACGATGATACTGGAAGTACAAATGATTTGCTGTGGGGATATGGTGATTTAGACAACAAGCCTATCATCACACAAATGCTTCTTATCTTAATACAAGATATAATAGACGGTGGCGGTGAGCGTGTATCCGTTCATGGGAAATGAAGGAGAGTTAGTTAATACCTAAACTCCCCCTCACCTTCCCATACAACCGCCGAGTCGGACAGTGTATTTGCAAAGACTATCAAATGGAGATTGCAATGGCAACAGAAAGCAAAGCTAAACCATTCTACTCAACAGGTGAAGAGCCTAAACCTACAGACAATATAGTCACCTCTTATTCAAGGTCACAATCATCAAAGTTTGATGTGTATATAGAAATTACTGTAGAGAAGAAACTCAATATATTAGCTGGAACCAAAGAAGACGCAGAGCAATTAGCTATAAACAGAATAAAAAACCACTCTAAGTTTCTTGTGAACGCTAAGCTAAAGCCTCTAACCTATGAGGTTGTAGACATAGAAGAGCTACCTTTTGCCAAACGCCCTTATACCAAAAGATGCACCGATTGAGGCGTACATTGCCCACTGAAACCATTCTGGCGTCCTATTAAGAGCATCAAACCCACGCTCTACAAAGGGTTGTAAAGGCGGGATAAAGCACATCCCAATGATAACAATAAAAAGAACAGTCCATGCTTCATCCTTCCAGCTATTGTCTGAAGACTTAGCCATTATCTTTTCCCAGCCAGCCTCATGGGTAGCGGCAACCTTCATTACCTCTGCCTCTGCCTCAGCTTTAGCCATAGCAACAGCAGATTTACCTTTCTGCTCTGTTACTTTCTTTTCCATCCATGAGCCAGCTAAAGAAGCTATAGGACCAATCAATGCTTGAATCATTCACCCAACTCCATCAATAATTTTAACTTAGCTAGTTCAATCTCAAGCTGATGAACCCTAGTAACTGTGTTTTGCACAGACTGAGGCGGCTCAAACTCGTCTATCCAGTTGTCGTTTTCTTCAACCTCTTCCATAGTAAGCTCAAGATTGTGTTCTAAAAAAGATATACGTTCTGTCAAACCGAAGTAGACCCAAACTGATACTGCTGTAAAAGCAATCATGCTGATAAGATTCCGCAAAGGAATAGTTATCTCGCTTGCTTCATTTAGTTTAGTTGCAGCTTGTTTCATTTCTCGCTACCTAACCAGACTGCAAATGCCCCTGTCATTGCACCAGACACAACGCTAATCATAGCACTTTGTTGTGTGGACAAATCATCAAGGCTAATCCCCCACTCAATAACCCTGATATACATCAGCGTCATCACCAGCATCATAAGGCGTGGGATAATCTTCCATTCTACTAGCTGTTCAGCACTCATCAGTTACTCGCAAATATTATTGAAAAAGTAATACATGCAACCACAAAAATTAAAGCGAGAAGAGATATACCAACTGTCTTAGCAACCTCCATCAACTCATGGTTCTTACGGTTTTGTTCTATCTGTTGTTGCCTTGCTTCCTGCTTGGCTTCCTGTATGCGTCTAGCACGTTCATTAACAATACTTTGCCAAGTGCCGTGACCAAATCTCTGGTCTACCATTACAGATACTTCATACAACTTCTCAGCCGCCAGCTTTGCATCAATAGTTTCTTTAGCTACAGTGTTGACGTTAAACTGACTAGCACCAGCCTTCTTGTTCCTGGCTTTCTGAGCTTGTTGCTCACCAAGAAACAGATTGTCTATATGTCCAGCTATCTCGCTAATATCATTAGCTGTACCAATAGCAGACTTAATGCCATCAACAGCAGACTTAACAAGAGCTATACCCGCAAGGGTTTCAGCTATCATTTCGCTTCCGATACATTGAGTAAGCCCTGCCACACACCACCACAAATGATACAACAGCAGTCGCCAAGGCAAACCAGCCTGTAAGCGCATTGACCCACAGTGGAGCAGTAATGCCGCCGCCAATAATCGCTATGTCTGTATGTACATCCCTCATCAGTCAGCATCCGCAATGGTCAAAGTGCCAGCTTCTACCTGACGCATGATTTCGTCATACATATAACTGCCGACCCGCATAGCGACACTCGTGGTCTTCCCGTTATGAACAGCGACTAGACCAACATTGTTTCCATCTTCATCCGCTATATGCTTAACACTTGAAAAAGTAATTTCACTCATTTTATAACTCCGCACTAATGGAAATAGTTGACTGCGCTCTTGTACTTCTTAAAAGGGCACCATCGCCATCATTGCTTGACGCACCAGAGGTAAGACCAAACGCTATTGTACTAGCTGTTGATTGATTATCCCCGAATGCGGTTACTGCGTTTGTCGTTCTGCTGGTCATCAAAGTATAATTTCCAACCGCATCATCAAATGTAACATCGGGTGCGTCACGCATTGTAACAGGATTAGGCCGCATTAAAACCGAAGCGGTTGAACCCGTCATAACACCAGAAACCAAACGACCTACCTGAGTGTTTGTTGCGGCAGTCTCAAAGTCTCCACCAATGCGGTAGAAGTACCGCTGACACTTCTGCAAAGTAGCCGCATAGCTTTCGTGTTCAAACGGCGTGGCTACATTACCTACCTCAAGCTGTACGCCAGTAAGTTGCCACGTAGCGTTATCAGTACCAATTAAGTTTTCCTGACCAGACGGAGCAAGGTTTGCGCTAGTTGTGGCGGCAAATGCAGTGGCTAATGTTCCAGTGGTATAGTCATCACCAGCTGCTAAAACCCAGCTTACCTGCAAACCTTCACCGTTGTCATTATTGATGACACCCGTTGTGTCACCAGCAAAAGTCAGGGTTTTCTTTTCCCAAGTATTGGCACTTGAAATCGTGTAGCTTTGCGCCGCTGACCTACTTGCATCCTCAATATGCAGCTCAACGCCGTAGGTTCCAGCAATAGAAGACTTAACGTAAAAAGACAAAGTGATAGGTGATGCACTACTCGTGCCAAAGGCTAAATGTTGTAGATTAAATGCTTCTATACGTTGTTGAAAGCGCACTCTTTCGTCAGACGCAAGTGTACTTTCTTCAGTTGTTACAGTCAGCTTAAACGAATTTGTCAATCCTGCTGGTGCATCCGCAACCTGTGCATGTGTAACCCGTAGTTGGTCCGGTGGGCCATTATACGCAGTTCTAAATCTGTCAACAGTTTCATAACCACCACCATCAACTCCTGTGACTGAAGTACCACGCTGTGCAATAGCCATATTTCCGTTGATTATGAGGTTCTTGCCTATGACGTTAGTTAGTGAGCTTGACGGAATAGCAAAGCCACCGCCTACGATGTCTGCCATATCTCTTGCTTTTGTCATGGCGTTGCTCCTTCTTGCGCTTCTTCTTGCGCTATTGCCGCTTGCTGTGCATCAAATGCATTTTGCCAAGCATCGACACACCATTGATAAGGCGTTAAATCTGTAATGATTTGATTAGCTGGTTTGCCTTCAGCGTCTTTAGTTTCAAGGTCGCCAGAAGCATCATCCCATTGCAGTGCGTGAAAGTTATTAGGAAGATTAGCTAAGTTAATTCCTTCAATGGAAACACCATCTTTTATGACTGTTGAATCATCTTTTACTATTGTTAGTCTCATTGTTTTACCTCTGACATATCTATAAGAGCGGTGTTGTTCATACGCTCTAAAAGCTCATGGCTCTGTGAGTTTTGCTTTACCATTTCATTTCTAAAACTCTCAACTGCCGCACCAGTCTGTCGTGACTGTTGTGCATTCTCTATGAGAAGCATTGGCATCCACGCAATAGCACAGCCATACTCATCAACATCTTTACCTGTGTTGCTGTCTTTGCCAGCCAGCTTGATAAACCAAGAACATTCAAATTGTCTACAAGGCTCAAAGTTATTGAGTGGGCAGTTATGTTTAACTTCAATCTGCATCAGTCTTTACTCGCCATGATAGCATCAACATATTTGACGTTAATTGTGGCTGTTCCACTTGAGAATGTTGCACTTAATGAGTGAGAGTGGGCACCACCGCCACCCGTGCTATTTGTGTTCCAAGTAAGACCATTATAATTCGGCAAAGCACCATGTTTATTACCATTATTATTTGCTTTGTGGGGATTACTAACGCTGTGACTGTGAGCAGGCATCTGTGCTATAGTCAGCGTGTGATTTCCTGTAGAGCCAGAGATTGTACCTGTTACAGTAGGCGTTGCTAGTGCTGTAGATAAACCAACAGAACCACCAGTTCCGACAGTACCGCTTACTATTCGTAAAGCCGCATCATCATCAGTAGTTATCTTTGTCCAACCTGTAGGTGCCGCAGTTTGTCCAAACAGCATCTTTGTGCCAGCAGGAAAAGCCTCGACACCTGTAAGAGATGCACCACTTCCAACAAAGCTAGTCGCGTTTACTGTGCCAGTAACATCAATGCCAGAATTAAAGTCTACGTTACCAACGAATGTACCGCCAGCAGATGCAGACACAGTGTCAGCCACAGTGAATGATTTAAAAGCGTAAATGTTTACAACATCATTAAGTGAGGCACCAGAAGTCAGCACAACGCTTGTGCCATTGGTTGCTGTAAAGTCATCAGGGTCTAAAACAATACCGTTCATTACTACTTGTATGTTACCAGCAACATATGACAGTGATGCGCTATTATCGTCAGAGCCAGTGAATGTATCTTGACCAGCAGTTGCTGTGTATTCATACACTATCATAGAAGCAGAACCAGCCGCAGATGCCGCTATCCAGTTTGCACCATCATAAACCCGCATCTCGCCATCTGTTGAATTATAGTACAATGCGCCAGTAACAAGACTGCCATTGTCGTTATCCTTATTTGGGCCATCAATATTAGAATCAAAAGCACCAAACACTCCGTATCCTTGGAATGTTGTAGCTACACTACTGCCAGCCGCAGTAGATACATGGGATAGTGTGACTGTAGTACCATCAATAGAGATAACATTTGCATTAGAAGGTATGCCTGTTGCAGATACATTTTGACCAATCTCAATACCAGTTGCATCAGCAACCGTTAAAGCAGAACTACCTAGAACGAATGTAGATGTTGTGGATGCACTAGACGCAGTATCTGTATCTGTCATTGTGCCAAGGTAAGTGTCAGCAAAGTTATCAAGCGCACCAGCCAAAGCCGCCGCACTAGCCGCCGCAGCAACTTGAGAAGCCGCCGCCGCAATAGCATGTGTGTCAGCATTTTGAATATCTGATAAGTTGTCAGTTACGTTCTGTAAGTTAGTAGCCTGACCAGCAACAGTGTTGATATTTGTGGCATTATCAGCAACAGCCGTAATATTTGCGTCATTACTAGCAACTGTAGTTACGTTAGCTCCTATGCCAGCAACAGTAGTAATATGAGCCGAATTGAAAGCTGAAAGTGTAGTTATGTCACCGCTAATATTAGCTAAAGTATCCATGTTTGTTACATTAGATGCAGTAGCTAACGTATTCATGTCCGATACTATGTCAGCAGTAGCTAGAATATTCATATCCGCTACTGCATCAGCAGTGCCAAGTAAGCCTATTTCAGTATCTTTGCCAGCAACAGTCGTTACGTCTGTGTCAATGCCAGCTACAGTTGTTACATTAGCTTGTATTCCAGCAACCGTACTGACGTTAGTGCTAATATCAGCAACAGTTGTTACATTACCTTGTATTCCAGCTACAGTAGTTACGTTTGCGGCTATACCAGCTACAGTGTTTATATTTGCTGATTGAGCTGAAACAGTAGTTACAGAACCAATACTAGGTCCAGCTTCAGGTAATCCGCTTGTGGCATTAAAAGCCAACACAGTACCTTTACGTGTATTAAGGTTAGGAAGCTTTAAAGCAGCACTAGCATCTGAGTCAGCAAGACCCATTGTTCTGCTAATCTTTGTCTCAAGCTCTTGCTCAATAGCAGTAATTCTATCAAGCTCAGTATTTAGTGAGGATACGTTAAACGGCCCAGACGTTGGAAAGTCTGTAGTTCTTGATACCGCAATGTCTCTAAATATAGTAAATGTAAATGTATTAGCGTAATCATCGCCTAAAGTTACATAACCACCAGAAAAACCATCATCTACAGCAGTTCCAACAACAGCAAATGTTCCATTGCCAGTACCTCTTGTAAGCACTGTATCAACGCCAGCATCCGTTGTTGCAATGACATTGATATTGTCCAATTCAAAGAATGGGAAATCAATCGTCAACTGCGTTGTGTCAGCAGTTACGGCTTGTGTGTATTGGACTCTAGCGTCATTGTCTGCAATCGATATAGTAGCCATATTTTACCTATCCTTCATTTGGTTTAGGTTGTCTATTCACATTACTGGTTATAGAGCTTGTCAAAAAACGGGTCTGCCGCTGGGTGATTTCTAAAAGGCGTAAGGAATCCAAGAGTGTTTAGAGTTCCTTGGTCTGCGTTTCCTGACAAAACGTCATTCATTACACTTGTAAAATTGCTTACTGTGCTTGCCGCTGGGCCAGCAACAGCCGCCGCTTTTGCACCTAAAGGCATAGGATACTTTCTTTGGTTAGTAAGCATTGCTCTTGTTCCGTAATGATTGTTACTTAATTTCTCTACAACATTGTCTAAATCAAAGAACATGCCAGTAACTCCTGACCTTTCTACAGCGTTGATAAGCTTTTCATTAAAGCTTTCTTTTCTATCCATGCCGTACTGGGCTCTTTTTATTTCATTAACCATTGCTCCTAGACCAACCATTAGCAATGCACCTTGCCAGAAGGATGCGTCTTTCTCTTGCAATCCTGATGTTAAAACTCTAATTGTCGCAGACTGACCGTAGGATTTAAACTGAGTTAGCAGAGAACCAAACTCTGTAGATGTCCACAAAGCTCTGTCTCCCGCCCCAGGCGTTACAATAATACGGTCTACTTGTTGGCCTAATGCAACCCTAAAAGTAATTCTGGCGTCTACATTATCCCAAAGCTCTGTGTTAGGCATCCACTCCCCATCTACCTGCTCGCCGTTCTTTTTAATTAGCTCCTGCATCTTTCCATGCATTTGCTCATCAATTCCGTTCTTTAGAAATTTGTTCTTATTAGACTTGGACAGTGTATTCCAAGGCTTCATAATATGCTCAGTCATTCTTAATGTTGTTACACCACCAGCAAACTCTTTCATTAGCTGGTTATACATATTCAACCCATTAAGAAGGAACATAACTCCTGTGCTTTGGTTTAAGACCTGCTCTACAACAGTTCTGTTACCAAACAAATCACCTACGTTACTAAACGCACTAGCTCTCAAGCCAAGCAATGCATCAGCGGCAACGCCAGCTTGTAGCAGCTCTCTACCCTTGAGACGTTTAAGTGCTTTTGAGTTATTTCTAAAGCCGTTCTTTAAGCCTTTTTCGTATGTTACTTCAAAGCCCTCTACCATAGCCGTTCTTGCTAAGTCAGGGATTGATGAAACAGTAGCACCTCCCATTCCAACAAGAACATTAAAAGACTTCATTCCTCTTACAAAACGACTAGACATAGCATGTGGGTCTTTAGACGCACCGTAAGTGCCCCGAACTCTATCTCTTAGACCTCTTATATCTTTAAGGTCTGATAAAAGCTCCTTCTCCATCTTGGCTTTTTCAATAGGGTCAGCAGTTTCGTCTATTAATCTACGCCACTCAGTTGTTATCTCACCTATTTGATGAGCCATATCAACGCTACCAAAAGCTCTTTGGAACTCAATGTCAGTGCCCATTGTCTTGGTGTGATGTCTTAGCAGAACCTCATAGTCGTTTTCTAAAAAGTCTTCTATAAGGTGGTCTGGTATGTCAATTTCCCTAGATTTTGACGAACCTGCTGTCATAACCTCTTCAAGATTGTCTATACCCTCATCGACAGCCATGTAGGGCTTTGACTTTGTTACCGAATCAAACACATTGTCTACATACTTCTTCAGTGCGTCACCAGAAAGACCAAGCTCATTTCTTGCGTAGTTGCCAATAACTTTTCTAAACTTAGGAATGTTAGCCATAATTTTGTCAACACGGTAAAGCCTTGGTGCATATGACTTAGCGTTGTTTAAGAACACACCTTCAGCCCTAGTTCTCTCTAGCCTTTTCCTTAGAATATCAATCCTAGATTGAGGCATGCCAGAATCTATAGCGGCCTTTAACTGCTTTCTAATCTGTGTCTCAAACAACTTTGAAGTAACAGCTTCATCTGCAATAAAGTTAAACTGTTTTCTAGCAGCAGATGCTGTTTTATTTATCGCATCAGAAGCGGCATCAGAAACAGTATCTACATCACCATTTCTTAATGCTTTGCCAACACGAATTTTAAACTCTATTTCCGTAAGGTACCCAGGTGCTCTTGATATTTTGTCTTTAACAGCAAGACCAAAAATCTGGAAAGAACGACCAATATCTCCCTCTTTTGCAACAACACCCCTGTAAGCCAAATAAGCCTTATCGCCTTCTTGAAGTGCTTGAACAAGTGGCCCAATGTACTTAGCAGTAAACTTTCTTTCAACAGACTGGGTTGTTGCAACTTCATCGTCTACTTTCTTTTGCATCATACCGCCTAAGTCAACAATCTCAGACACAATGCCACGAACCAATGGGTTCTTGCTTAGTAAGCCTCTAGTAACTGGATTCCACTTTACTTTCTCAAGTCCAATGCCTGTTTCCTTTAAAGCATCCTGTTCAATAGTATCGTAAGCTTGCTTTCTAAGTATCTCTGGATTAACAGCCGCACCTGCTGACCTATAAAAACCACCGTCACCGTAAAGCTCTTCAGCCTTCTTTTCTCTTGCCGCAGTTCTAGCAATCTGACTATTAGCCATTCTTGCACCAAGAAGACTATTTACAGAGCCACCAACAATAGTTGCAATAGCTGTAGCCTTTAAAGCGTCAACCGCATCTCTTGTTTCTCTTGCTTCAGATACAATGCCTTGCTCAACAGCAACTGTTCCACCTGTAAATGCAGCACCAGTGCCAAGTCTTTTTAAACGACTAGCTTGCTTCATATATTTTAAGGGAGCTACAGGAGTTAATGTAGAAGGACTAACCAAGGCCGCTCCAAGTTCAACGCCGAAAGAATCCGAAGATGACAATACATCCATATCGGCTCTTTCTTGGTTAAGGTTTTCTAGTCTTCTTGCTGTTTCTACTGAGCTTCTGCTGTCAGAGAAACGCCACATGCTATCTTTGTTGTTTTTTAACTGAGGGTCACTTGCAAAATCATACTCAGGGTCATCATCAACAGCATGCATCATGTCTGTAATAACATCCCTAGCGGCAACAACGGGATTGTACTGTCTAAAGGCAGATTCCCATACCTGACTTCCCTCCATAAACAACATAGGAGCCGCTAATCCAAACTGGTCTCCTTTAATAAACTCAGAAACATGACCATTAAACTGAATGTCCTGTTCTACAAGCTCGTTAATTACGTCTGTTTTGCTTCTGCCTTTAGGAACGTCTCTCCAAAAGTAATCAACAGGCTCATTAGCCCTCTTAATGCTTTTGATATAATAGCTATCTTCTGCCGATTCTACTTCTACTGGCTCAGTGGCAAAAGCAGGAACTTGCTGTGGAGAAAGCTCTTCTGCAAAAACACTCTGTTCAAAAGTGTCTATTTCTTCTGTAGGCTCTGTACCTAAACCGCCTTCTTCTCCAACATCAGATGTGTCAATGCGATTAGCAACTATGGTTTGACCACTAGCTATCTTGCTATCAGTTATAGCCTTTTGAGCCATATCTATAGCTTCTTGATTAGTTACATCAGGAAGGTCTCTGAGAGGCTTTGGCACTCTTTCAGCAGTAGGCTCAGAACCTAAACCACCTTCTTCACCAGTAAAAGCCGCTTGAGCAATACCAGTTTCTTTTGCTTTTTGTAGTTCTATTTCAGATTTTTTTTTTGCCTCAAGTTCATCTTGAGACATACCAGCTTCTACATAATCAGCTTCAATTTTTCTTCTTGAGCCGTAATCATCTTGGAAATCTCTTAGATTTTTTATAGCACCGTCCCAATCATCAGACGTTACCTGTCTCCAAAAGTTAGGTGTTTCTGTAGCAAGGTTGCCATACTGAAACGCAACAGAAGCAATAACTGTAGCTTTGTTTTCTGGAAGCTCTGAGAATGGCGTACCTGTCTTTTCTTCCCATCTCTTAGCTAAAACAGTAGATGCTTGCTCTTTAGCAAACGAATTAATAATGCCTGACTGCCTGTCATCAATGACCAAGTTACCAGCACGTTCCTCTGCCTCTGCACCCTTATAGCCAAGATAGGGGGATAGCAGGTCAATAATATCTTTAGGAAGACCAGCCAAGTCCTTTAAGGACCTTGCACCTAAATCAAATCCACTAGCAATAGTTATCCCTGACTTAGAGCCTTCTGGGTTTGGAACATAACCTTTTAGCCTGTTACCTTCACGTTCTTCAATAAACTTCCAGTTGATATTATTCATAATATTTTTCCAGCTCACTTTCAAATTCAGTGTCAGTAAAATCGCCACGAAGGAATGCTCTTAGTAACTTAACATCACCAACATCATATTTTTCATCTACTGATGAATCATAAAATGGATTAACAAAGTCATTAACAGATTGCATTATTTCTAACATGCCAGTCCAGCCTTCCGGCTCTGTAGTGCCTACAATATTTGCATTGTTCTCTAAGTCATTAAGAATATTTTCTGCCTGACTTCTTATAAGAGCCTGACTAGCAACTCCTCCTACCAGAGGAAGACCTTCCATAAAGGTTATAACGCTTGAGTTCTTTGCACGTTGCCTTGCCGCTATCATTGCACCGTTTGAAGGGCTTGATGAAAAATCAAATTTGTAGTGAGGCATGATAGTTGTAATATTGTATTCATCGTCTGGGTCTCTAACAATCACACGGTATGTTTGAGCTTTGCCCCTAACAGAGTTAGCTTCCAAACTAATAACACCATCGCCTTCTATAAGCTCTCTAACTTTGGGGTCTAATTGACCACCCATTAAAGCCTTATTTCTAATGTCACTAAAAACAACATCACTTATAGTGCCAGGATACTGATAGTCACCAATGCTTACACTAGCGTCTTTATACCAAGAAGCTGTAGTCCAGTAAGGGTCTCCTTGTGAATCAACACTAACACCAACTAAAGCGTCACCCAAGTCCATGGTAAGGGCATGCTGTATAGCTATCTGAATACCTTCATCTGTTAATGGGTATTTCTTTGTTGCAAATTGGTTCATAACAGATGCTTCAACAGCCCTTAATAAACGCTCATCTCCTATAAATGCATCTTCTAGGTCACCAGTTACAACTTTAGAGTCAGGTATATTTGTTCTAAGCTTATCCATCATACTCAACACTTCTGCATTATCAGTGTCGAAAAAAGGTACAATGTTGTTTATTATATGTTCAAAAAACCCTGACCCAGCAGTTGCTTCGTGAAAGTTCTGCTTAACGGCTTCAGTAAGACTTCCGTACTGAGCATCAATATTTCTTGTAAACCTGTCGGCGTTGTCTGACTCTTTGATTGTTTGAGTTATTTGGTATTTTTTAAAGCCCAGCATTTTAGCTAATTCATACTCAGTTACATCTACGCCCTGTTTTGTCAAAAACCTCTTAGCAGTTAGATTAGGCATAGCAAAATCAGTAGTACCTGCTTCTGTGGTTCCTCTTAAAATACTGTCAAATATAGTGTTGTATAAGCCAACTTTAAGCTCAAATGCTTCTGGATTTTCAGCATCATCACCTAAACCTGTCAAAGCTTCTGCAATAGAAGGGTGGAGAGCTTTATATCCAATAGTAAAATCAAGAGCTTTCTTTATGTTTTGACCAGCTAAATCAGGGTCTGAATGAGTAAGAGTTCTACCCTGTTCATCTTCCACTAAATCAATAGCCTTTACTTCAGCAACAATAGCGGCATCAGACTTTTGATTGGCAGATGTACCATTTCTAAGTCTGTTAATTGCTTGAAGAACTTTTGTTTGCTTATCATCATATATTTTCTTTTTAGCACCATAAGATGCTATAGCCTTCTGCCAAGCCTGTGGTGTCTGCTGTCCCTTTCCTTCGTCAGTCCCGATAAGTCCCTGCTCCATCAACATTGGAGTCATATCTTTAAGGTCATTAACGGTAAGGGCATAACCAGAGGACTCACCCATTTGTGAGTTAAGGTCGGCCCAAGCAAGACTTGTTTTCGCCTTTATTGCTTTTTTTGCAATTTTATTAACTTCTGACTGATACTGAGTTATTTGAAGGGGGGTTAAGTCACCAGATTCAATCATAGCTTGGATTCTTACTGAATCATCAGCTTGTCTTTGAGGGTCTCCCTCTTCATTCTTTATTGAAATCATATGCGTATCAAAAAGCTCATTATTTAAAGATTTTCTAGTAGCTTCTCTTGATTTAGCCGCAGTTGCTTCTGATAATTTAAGAGAGTTTAATTGAGTTATAAGAATCCTTTTTGAATTATCATCGATTGAAAGGCTAAGAATTTGTGAAACGTCTTTTATATTTCCCATACTAATATTTAAAGAAGCAGTTCCAGAAATATCTGAGTTTCGTTTTGTTTCTGCTTGAATTTCAGCAACATTAATATTACGCAAACTATTAAGGTGAGCAGTCATTCCTTTAGAAATAGCATCTACATCAAAGTCTGTAGTATTTGCTAAACTTTTTTCGATGTCTTTTATAGCAGATAAAGAAGCCGCATAATCTCTATTAGAGTTAATATAAACTCTTTCAATGTGACCAATTAATGATTGCTCTTGGATGAGTTGATTTCCAGCTTTATCGATTGCATCAATTTGAGCTTCTGTATAACCAATACTTTCTAACGCTTGGTAAGAGCCTTCAATATCATTTCTTAGTTCTTCTTCCATCTTTAGCTGGCCTTCAAGACCATTGCCAGACTCTAGTGGGCCGTTAGCGGAAAGAACACTAAGCCTTTGAAAGAGGTCTGTAATATGAGCTGTGTTCACTAATTCAGTATTTTTATCAACAGCAATCTTTTGATTTGCAGCCGCTTGGTTCTCAGCAGTAACAAAACGAGAAACAATATCAGGCATTACATAGGATTTTACATCATCATCAATGCCTAATCCTTCTATATATCCTTCTAGGGAACCACGGATTTTATCAGGATTTGCTGGGTCTTCCAAAAGAAGATTAGCAACAAAAGACTTAGTGTCTTGTGAAACTGATGCTGTGTATGTTTTGATTGCAGATTGACGATAAGCGGCTCTTAAAGTTTCTTTCTCACCAGTTCCAAAAACCTGCTGTTCAATAGCAGTTCCTGTATTTAAGTTTGTAATAGGAACAAGGTTATTGTCCTTGTCATAAGTAGCACCAGCAGTACGTCCTTCAGCTTCAGCAGTGAGAATAAGCTTATTAAGCTTTTGTTTACGCATATCTGCGCCAATGCTGTGACCAACTTTAGCAACATCCTGCCATGTAGATGCGGCTTTAGAAAAACCACTCAAATTAGGCATACCTGTGGGCTGAACAAAAACGCTTCTACCGCTTGTTTTTTTAAATGCCATTTTTCTTTCCTACATTTCAGAAATAGTATAACCAGCTTGTGCCGCACCAGCAAAACCGCCAAGAGTAGCCGCCTTGCCAGCAGCTTTAGAACCAGCCGAACTTAACTCATATTTACGTCTGTTAGACATACCCATAAGGCGTATAGATGATATATCTGCCGCCGCAATATCTTTTTCTTCTCTAAGCAAAGCACTTGTTGAAGCAGATGTACCCATAGCCACGCCTTGTGCAGACATGGATGTTCCTAGTGATGCAATCTGCATTCTAAGCTTTCTGTTTCTTTCGGTTTCTTGCTGACCAGCTTGAATTTTAGCCATTGTTGCTTGCTCTTGATAAGCACTGGCTTCCATCTCATGAACAGCTTTTTGCTGTCTTGCCGCTAAAAGTCCAACTGCGGCAGAGGCTATTTGCATTTCAACGCCCATTATACTTCTACCTCTAACAATATGCCGTTTATCGTAAGTGGTAACGGCTGGTCTTGCGTTATTGTCACTGTACCCTCAGATGACCATCCAAGCAAATACACTTCCTTTCTGGATGTAACCGCAACTGGGTCAAGAGAAAAGTCATCAGTAACACGCCTAATCAAAAGTGTTGTACCTCTGGTCTTAACATTAAGAGCTTCATTAAGGTCTAGCACTGCTCTTACAATGCGTCTCTTCTGCCCAACAGATATACCATCTGGCAACTGAAACTCAGGAGGCAATGTAGTTAGCTCTGGTGTAAAGTCTAAGCCAATCTCTACTGAACTAACTGCTTCACTTAATGTAAGCTCACCTGACCCATTTGTTGTGTAAGTCCCCATAGAGTAGTTACCTGACTTAACAATAACTTCTGTATTAGGAAGATGGGATATAGTCCAAGTTTTAGTAGGGCTACCATTAGTGTACTTAGAGGCAGAATCAACATGATACTCATTGTCCATAAGCTCTAATGTTTTAATAGTGGAGCCATTAACAGTTCTCTCAACAATAGAATAAAGCCTTCTATTTACAACAACAGCGTTCTTAAAGTTTCCTTGAGTAGAATACTCACCCCAACCCTGTAGCTGTTCTTTACGAATAGACATAAAGACAGGCATCTTGCCTTCTGCATTTACAAGATAAAGATAAGCTTCAACTTGGTCAGATGCTTCACGTTGAGAAACAATCTGAGTTGGAGTGCCAATTAAATGAGAAGACAGTAGGGTTAATGCATCAGAATTATATGCTTGGCTTAAATCAGAAAAGACAAACTCTCTTACAGCACCTTTTGACTTTGTAAGAAATACTAATGCGCCATCAAACTCCACAGGTGCAACTTCACCACTACCATACGAGGTTTGCTTCTTAACGGCGATTGTAGAAGGCGTGAGTGGCCTGTTCTCAGTTGTAGGTACAAATAGCTCTTGCTCAGAAGAAAAGATTGAGAGGTGCCTAAAAGAAGCTAAAGACTTAATCTCTGATACCTGATTCTCAGCAATCTGTATTTGAATAGACTCATTGTCTAAACCAGTTCCTACATCAAAGTTATAAAACTCACCTGCCTTTGACATAAACAAATGATTTGGTAAATCTCTTGAACCACCAAATATCAACCTTTGGTCATGAAACACAACACTACGAGCATACCCATGTCTTGCTGAAAATACTTGCTCAGCCCAAGTTGTTCTAGCACTGCCGTTATGAGGGGCTGTATCAAACTTTCCTGTAATAGTAGTCGAAGTAAGGTAAGCTTTTACTTCTATATGATGAACAGTATTATTAGCATCAATAAATTGTATTTCTTCTCCAACCCAATCAGCACTAAATATAGCCTCACTTGCAGTTATGGTTTGGTTGTTTGTAGTTGTGCTTGCTGGGTCAAGAGTTACATCAGGTGCCGCAAACTTATAATAAGGCTGATGAATAAATCCATCTGCACTATCGAAAGTATATTCGGCCCTTGTAAAAGTGTCTGCCGCAGTTCTTGTTATCTTTTGCATAGGAAGGTCTGGATGAACAACAATCATTGTGTCACCAGACTGGGCAACACGAAGATTTCCAATCATAGCTGTAGTCCAAGGACATGACGTTACAGTGGACGCTATTGCTGTTGGAGAGCTAGTATCTACAAACTCTACCTTTTGATCAGAAAATATAGCTATATAAGCTTCATCTTCATCATATACATAAGGCTCTGTTTGATACGGTAAATCAGCAAGGGTTTGTAAATAACGAAGACCACCCCTTCTCCTAATCCCGCCTTGAGATAAAACACGGAAGTTTCTTAGCTTTTTAGTTCCATTCTTATATGCATTTGAATCAATACGAGACGATAAAAGCGGAGATAGCTCTCCGGCAGTAAAGTTTGTGTAGAAAGAGCGAAGCAGTGCCATTCATTATGTGCCTTCTATTTCTTGGTAAATGCCTGAGCCTAATCTAGCTCTATGGTATCTGCTTAAACGAAGTCCTTGTGTAGTGACTTGCTGTGAGTCTCTAGCTTTAGCTTTTCTAAACTGCTGTTCTGCAAGCTGTGTATAAGAGTTGGCTACATCGCCTTTTCTTGTAACAGACAAAGCCAAAACAGATGCCAAACGGAATATAACCCACATAGTAAATGTAGGAGGCCAATACTGAGTCTCTGGTCTAAACACATAATTCAAAACAACAGCATCATCTACTTGAGCGTTTATATAAACATAGCGTTCATAAATGTCATACCTTTGAGGAGCATCTGCAATAGTAACAGTTATCACCTGCATTACCTCTGGATTTGTTGGAAGAGCGTAAGCTGCATCCCATCTATCAACAGGAACATCAGAAAGGCGAGATAATGTTTTTTGCCCTGTTGCAAAGTTCCAGTTATGCTGACCTAGGCAGTCTGCTACAACATCCTCGAATATTGTGTTGGCTACAAGAGCTTCATCAGTATTGTCTGTAAATGAAGTTAAAGGCTCTAGTCCAATCATGACCATAGCCTTTTGTGCAACCTCAATATCCGTGGATGGAGTTGTTGGCATTAGAAACCTCTATTTAGAGTAATCTTTAGTTTTATCGTTACCCATCTTCTTACCTTTGTAAGATTCCATTAGGCACTTCCCAGCTTCACGGCACTTAGCCCTAGTGGGGCAGTTTGGGCAATTCTTAAAAGCCATTACCTTGCTCCTTTAGCACCACGGGGATTGTTTCTGCCGCCAGAAGACCTTGGTCCCTCATGCGAAGGCATTGATGTTTTATCATATCGAAAATCATCAGTTGGGCCAGTAAACATTTTTGCTTGGCCTTTTATTCCAGAATATTTTGTGTTTAGTTCATTGGCAGTTAAACCAGAAACTGTTCTAAAATTTGGAGACTTCATAGGCGCATTTCCAAACCCGCCTTGCTCAAGCTGTCTTTGATTTCGTTTATTCATGATACACCTTTTCCGATTGTGACACCCTTACCAAAAGTTACTGTGTATCCTTTAGATACTTTCTCTTTTGTCTTAGGGGTAGAAGGGGCGGAACTAACCGCCGCCTTCTTAGTAGGTTGTTTAGCCATTAACGTGAGTCAGTAGCCATGCTGACAACATCGCCTGTATCGACTACGCCGCCAGAGTTGCTGAGAACAGTTACCATACCAAAACCGTTTGAGGTCTTAGCGAAGATAACATCTCCAACATTCATTTCATTTGATGCGCCGTTAAAGTAACCAGCGGCATCAATTTCGTTGTTGGTATCATCCGCAGTAACGTAGTGCCAAATGTGGAACCCGTTGCCTGAGTAGTTTACCAAAGTCAGGTTTGCTGTAACTAAAGCCATTATTTGGTCTCCTTATTTCTTGAGGATGAGTTCATAGCATGCTGTCGCATCGATGAGTGTTGCGTTCATTTGCATCTTATTAAGAACAAAATACGCATCTTTATCGTTGTGATACTGCATGTTTGACGAAACGTCAGTGCCGATAGCATGACCAACTGAGCTTGAATGCCATGCAAAACACTTACGGTTTGCATCACTGTTCACAGAATCCAATCCTGAGAATGGGAACCATGTAAAGCCAAGCCAGTTTTTAGCTGTGATTGAGTTTTGGAATGGAAGTTGCTCCGTACCAATGTACTCTGCACGAGAAAACTCGTCCAAGTCCATTAACTGAGACCACTGTTCCCAACCAACAACACAATAACGCTGACCATCATCTGGAACATCTGCGTTACCAAAAGCTTCCATTAGGCTAAATGCCCAAGGAAGTGTGATACCGTTAGTTGTCTCAGGAAGAGTTGAGCTAGTTGCATCCATTGCGGCAAGAATCAGGTCATCTGTTTTGCGACCTAATGCATACGCACCAGACTGTTGTGCAACCATCATCTCATCGTGATTGATGCGTAGTTGGTCCAAATCATCAATCCATTCACCTGCGAAGTAATCTTCTAGGGTGACGTTGACGTTTGTATGCTCAAGGTTCATCGGGGCAACATTACCATGACGAGCCTTAGTTGTAGCAAAACCTTTACCGATTTTCTGGAACGTAGTCTTGTTCTTCACACCATTAGCTGTGCGAATAGTACCACGAAGCTTTGAGCCTTGACGCTGGTAAGCCATGTGGACGCCAGATTCAAACTCCTCGATAAAGGAGGTAGAAATTGTAGGTGTAGCCATAACACCGTCTCCTATATTAAGTTAAAGTTAATATTCGTTCTGTCTGGTTATCCGTCCACTTAGGGTCGTTTCCGATTATCCGTTGCTTTTGGGCCTTCTAGTACAAACACATTTTCACAGAAAAACGTAATGTAAAATTCACATTACCCATTACGCCGTGAATATTGTGCAAACCCTTGCCGTACTTTAGCAATGAATGCTTGGTCCTTTTCTTTCCAATACTTAGGGTCATTCTGCATACTGCGTAAGTCATCAATGCTAAGTTGCTCTTGAAACTCTGAGTCAGATGTCATGTTAAACTGAGGCTGACCATTAAGTTCCATTAACTCTTCAAACAGTTGAACCATATCGGATGATGCTGGAACACTAGCAAACACACTGTAAGCAGATTCGCTTAAATTGTTACTTGCCCATCCATCGACTCTCTCAAGTCGCTTGTCTGCATATTCCCCTAGTTTCTCAGACTCAACATTCCAATTAGGACCACGTTGAGCATCAATCTGTGCATACTCACCAATTAAGCCAGTAAACTCTTCTTGAGATAATCCATAGCCATGTGCTGTGCTACGGAACCAATCAACCATAGGGTCATCGTCTGATATAGTTAATTCTAAACCATCTGGTGATTCTATTGATAGTTCGTAATCTGCTGGACTAATTGGGGCGTTGCCTTGAGCTTCTTCATTAAGCTCACCAACAATCTGATTCCGCAAATCTTCTTTGCGTGAATAAAAAGCTCTTTCAAGTTCACCATAGCTATTCGCTAATTCTTCTGGTCTATCGAACTTCTCTGGAAGCCAATCAGGTCTTTCTTGAGTAGTTTCCAAAGGTTGCTCCGACTCTCCAGACGGAACCTCATTGGTAGCTACTTGTTCACTCTGCATTTCTTCTGACATTAACAATCCCACTTCCTTAGTGCTTTGTTGATACGGCTGTTAGGGTCATTAGCCGTTTTTTTAGATGTAAGCTTCTTTTTCATACCCATCATCCGCTTACAAAAACTTTTGCGTCTAGCCGCTGCTTTTGGAGACTTCTTTGCTTGTTTACGAGAAACAGGAGGCTTTAA
>VMHT01098934.1_pt1 | contig 22704 bp, 27 predicted proteins | sample 4693611 | NCBI WGS metagenome assembly VMHT01 (sample SAMN12280063, study PRJNA550983) | marine metagenome | isolation source: seawater sampled from same location over 5 years 0.02-0.2 micron viral filtrate | place: USA: collected off the coast of southern California halfway between the port... ...
CTGCCCACCGCGCATTACCCCAGTGAGGGCCCGCGACGCACTCAGCTCACACCCGGGAACAGTCCCCTCTATTGACGAGGGCGGAAACGTAAGGTATGGGCGCAGCCAGCTGAGCTATTTTTTGCTCTACCATAGCATTTCTTGGCTCCACCATTTCGCAGTGTTCATATCGTTCGTGTGTCCATGGCGCTTCAAGTACCGCCGTCGTCTATCTTGATCATTATGGTCACGACTTGAATAATGACCAATCTTATCATGAAACTGGCCATAACGGCTGTCTCCAAAATGAATTAGACGACGTCTACCATCACGCTTCACATAGACACTATACTTCTTGTTTTTGGCTGTCGAAACAAACGGCTCGTACAGCTCACGATCCGCCTTACCACTCATTGTTTACTAGTGTGTGCAATTTACTCGTGAAGATACTAACACCCATGGTAAATGTCGTACGGCTTGAGCTGTCAGTGCGACGAACAGATGATTGCCAACTGCAACATTCCAGGCAACGAAGTCTACATCTACTTGCTTTGTGCTCTCGTTATTGCACTCCTGACTATATGTAAGGGCGATGGTGACGATGAGGAGACTGATGATCGTCCAAGTCAAATGTATAACTGACGGACAAATAGAAGGTGTTTTTTTGCACGTTACTTCGACTTTTTGGGAGCTACTTGCTTACTTTTTGGGGCTACTGCCTTGTTATCGTGTGTTACATCGTGACGGGCCTTGGCCGGAAGTACACTGGTTAGATACTTCTTCGTCTCACGCTGATCACCGTCGGGATCAAAGTTCATTTATTCTAGACCTAGATTTTAGTTGAGTACATCGTCGACGACAACCCTGCTCGGGAAGGACTCGCCCTCGCTCCAGAATGCTTCGAAGACCCGCTGGTGAATGGCCCACACCACCAATTCGTCATCAGCATCTGCAAGTTCATGCATCTGCATACGAATCGTCGCCGTGGACGCGTACGCGCCCGGCTCTTGTAGGACACGGAAGGCAAACAGCGGACTCGTGGCAAACTCGGTCAGGGAGTCAGCGCCCACGCCGTTGGAGGCACTGCCACCGGTGAAGGATAGCCAGTCCGCAAACAAGCGACCATACTCGTGCTTAGCGATATTAATCTGGTACGCCGGGATTGGCAGCTGCAGCGATCCGAGGGACATACTAAGAGTCTTAATATTTGTACCTTGAGCGTACAGCTCACGGTTCTTATCGATACCGTGCGCCATTCTTCGAACTCCCAAGACAAGCGCGCCAATACTGGCCGGGATCGAGGTGAAGTTCTCGGTGAAATTCGTGGTGGCGGATAGGTTTCGCGTGTAGACCGACACCGCTTGATACGGGATTTGCAGCGACGTCGGTGGGGGCAGGTTGACGCTCGGCACCGCGAACATAGCATCCAGGTACAGCTCCTCAATGACCACGTGAGGCGCAGCCGCCGCTTTCGGCACAATAGCTGATTTGGCAGGCCCGTTTACGCCAGGCACACTACATACTGGTAAATCTTTTGTGAAGAATGCATCCTTTTCGAAATTGTCAGAGATAGTCAGCATGAACTGGAATGCCATGTTGGGCAGGAAGGCCTTGGTTTGACGACAGAAGGTGAACATCTGTCCGAGCGGGCTGCTGATCTCAAACGGATCAGTTTCAGTGCCATCTAGAGAGGTACCAGCACGTGTGGCTGTGGCGCCATTACCCCCATCTGTCACAGCTCCGTCTGTATTGCCAGGACCAGGTTTACTAATGGCACTGCAGTTCTTGATCAACAGCTGATGCTTGTCGCTGCGTTCCTCATCACTGTGGAAGGTCAATTCGTTCAAGAATTTAGTCACAGTATCAGTAGCGGCATTAAGAGGAATAATATCCCCATTCGGTGCAATACCTATTAAACTAGGCGTTCCACCAGTAGAGCGACGTACGATCTCACCTGCAGCAATATCATTGTTCTCGCGGAGCATCTGCTGGTTGAAGGACAGCAGCCCCGCGGAACCGGGGCCGTCGGCACCTGCCTTCGTCTGCTCGGTGCGCAGCTGAATCCGCGAGATATCGTCAACGTTGTTGGCGTGTGACTCGACGGTCGTACCGTTCACAGAGAGCTGTGCCGACGAGAACATAGAGGTCACGGGATCGGTTGCGAAGCGAACAGTTCGCTCAAGCTTTTGAGATTGAGCATTCTTAAAGACCTTCATCTTCGCTACGATGCGCGACTCCTGTGGCACGAAGTAATGGCCGCCGGAGGCTTCGAAGTTGAAGTTGACATTCGTGCCAGCTTTGAACGACGTCCCCGTGACCGGGTTTCGGCTGAAAATCTGCCGACGGTAGTAATACCGTGCCGAGGTGCTCGGTTCGACGGGGGTACCCGCGGGTGGTGCAACAAATGGACTCGCCATAGTAGTTTGTAGTATCCCAAGAAAATAGTTCCAGAGAAAAGTTACGCGTAGAGCGGCGTGTCGAAATTCAACATGATCTTCGAGCGACCCTCGGGCGGGTCGGTGTAGACCACGATGTTCTCGAACTTGTTCTGGCAGTGCGAGAATGCTTCAGCGAGCATCGGCTTGGAGACACCGAGCGAGCGAGCGATGTAGTCCAGCTGATCGCTGCCGCCGGTGGTCGGGGGCCACAGCACGACCACGTCGCACGCTCGGCGCAGCCGCGGAATGAGCTGCACCCAGCTGTGGCTCGCGAGGAAGGCCGTGACGTTCATGTGCGTGCAGACGAACTGCATCAGCTTGTAGGCGTTCGAGCGCTCCTTGGGGCCGAGATCGGCGTAGTTCATGTCGTCGACGATGCAGGCGATCGGCTTCTCATCGTGCTCCTTCGACTTGGCCGCCCACCACTTCGCATCGGCCGTGGCAAAGTCGGTCTTTGTATGTACGACCTTGTCCCACTCCTTGCAGTAGTCGCCGACGCCTGTGATGACCACGACGGCCGCCCACGGGTCCTCGTCGCTGCGGGAGCGGATCAGAAGGTTCTTGATGAGCGAGGTCTTGCCGTGGCCGGGTGGTGCGCACAAGGCCACACGGGAGCGTCGAGGCATCGAACACGGATGCTCCTGGGGCGGGGTCTTGTCGTAGCCTTTCTTGTCCTCGGACTCGACCGGAATCACGGTAGGTAATGTTTTTCTCCGGCTCATCGAGTATTTTATCTGTGCCGAGATATTTTATCTGGGCCAGAATACTTTATCCGGTGAAGTAGGGCGAGGTGGCGAAGCGTGGTCGGTGGTACCGACCGATCCCATCGGACTGCCTCTTGACCCGAGCGTACTGGCCTGGTCGCAAGGCCGTGCGAGCCGTCCCAAACTTCGGGTCACCGAGCAACTCTTCTCGTGACTTGAGCCGCTGCTCCATCGCGCCCATGTAGTCCTTATCCCTGGCCTTGTCCAATGGAATGAGGCCTCTTTCATACACTCGCATTGCGCGAGGGTAGCGTTGCTTCATTTCATCAAGCTCGGCCGCGGCTGCAGCGGCTGCGGCGGGATCCGCTGGCAAGTACTTCTGTGCTTGCTTCTCTGCTTGTGCCTGTTGTTTGTCTGTACGTAGCCCAGTGACAGCAGCTGTGGTGCCTCTTGCTATTTCGTTGGCAGCGCGTGATCTTTCTTGTGCAGCTGCGTTAGACCCTACTTGGAACAGCCGAAGTGATTCAGTCTGACCCGCCAGCGCCTGCGTTAGTGCGTTCTGCATTTGGCTAAGGCGAGTTTTTAATTGACCTGCTACCACACTTGAAATGTTCGGGTCAGGCCCGGCAGATTGGGCTACCTGTAGTTTCAATTCTGCTATTTGCCGCTGCAGATTTATTATTGTTTGAACGTCGACATTTTCCGCAGCATCAGGGTCTGGCTGATCACCAGGATTAAGTGGATTGTTTGTTAGAACCTCATCAACAATTGATCCAGTCGGATTCGCCTGCAGTGCTTCCTGCAATTGGCTGTCGAAAGTGGGCTCGGGCTCGGGTGCATCGAACAGATTTGGGCCTCCGTCTGAGTCAGGGAATAGATCAGCACCCAACTCATTCGCATTTGTTTCAATCTCAGAAAGCTCGCTCTCGGAAGCCTCGGCTTGTGCTGTTCCTGCCAATGCGTTCGCTGCCGCGCGGTTTTCCTCTACAAGTTTTGCAACCCTTTCCCTAGCCTCATCGCCCTTTCGTTTAGCTTCCTCTGCTCTCGGCTGTGACCCTGCATAGGTCTCGCCTGCAAGAAGGTCTTGCTTGATAGTTTTCAGGGTTTCGATTAATTCAGCCCTGCGTTTCAGATATTGTGCTTTTTCTATCTCGAATCGAGCCCGCGCTTGCCTGCCCTTGACCATAGCTTGAAGCTGACTAATAGCCTTCGCTACTTTTTCTTGACGTTCACGGAGAACCCTTTGGATTGCAGGTTCATCATAGGACTCGACTGCAAGTGCGTCTTCCACCATGGCCATGCGAGTAGGATCGTCCTGCACGACATTCATTATCTTCTGCACCGCAGAATCAAAATCGACTAGGTCTGTATAGTCTAATCGCCAAGCTTCAGAAAATACATCTGGGTTTGCAACACTTAGAAAATCGAATAGGTTTATAGCTTTTGTCGCGTTATTTGGATCAGTATCCTCGATCGCTGCCAGCACTGCTCTGGATAGTTTACGGCGCCGAACTGCAGCGGCTGCGACGGGATCCGTTGCCGTCTCAACTGCAGACTCAACAATGTCTTGTGCGGTGGATTCCGCAGGACCTGTGCTCTCTGGCGATGGCGCTTCACCAGTCGCATCAGAAGTTTGTGCATAAACTTGTTGCAAGGCAGCGTTGTACAGATCTGGCCTGAGGGAAACTTCATCTACAATCTCCTCTATCATCTTGTCACGCTCACTAGTAAAATCAAGATCAACATCATCAGACTTTTCTTGAAGCCATGCTTCATCATGTTTCTCCATTTCTGGAAGCTGTTCATTATAAGCTCTGGAAAAGTCTTTGAGTTTCTGCTCAGTCGTAAAGTATCGCTTCCAAAACTCAGGGTCTCGTAAGGTTTCTACTGTGAATGCTGCCAACTGGTCGTATTCGTCTTCGGTGTCAGTGCCGCTGTCTGTCGGCTGAAGTTCCTCGGCCGCGATGTCGCGGAGTGGAATTACCGGTGGCTCCGATGGATCAGTAACGGGTGCCGATGTGGTTGGGGCCGGGCGCGTAGGAGTCTGTGTTAGTTCCCGTTGCTGTGCCACTAAGTCTTGAATTTCCTGTTGTTTCAAATTTATCTTCCTATCGTAGTCAGCAATTTCTGCGTCATCGCTTGCCTTTGCTCTGTTCATCTTGTATCTACGTAGCATGTCTCGCTCTCTCACAAGTTTTCTTTCAACATCTTCCAGTGTACCACCTGACTGTCTTAAAAGACCGGGGGTGCCCATCATGCGAACATGACCGGAGCCCCGCATGGGGGTTCGATACTGCGCCCTGCGAAGCATGATTTTATCTTGGCCGAGATAAATGTTCGCTGCCACGATCGGCGGTTACAATCAACGGACACAGCCGGTCTTTGTCGCCCAGCCGCGCCAGTGGCCGGAGAAGAAGAAAAAGCCGGAGCTCGATCTACCGGACGGCAAGCTCGGACAGCGCAAGGCGGGTGAGGTCACCTTTGGCAAGAAGAAGCTCGAGGACCCTACGCGCGAACTCGAAAAAGAAATTCTTGGCAAGAAGTAAACGATGTCGAAGACGCATCAGGAGCCTTTCTTCGTCTCGAGTGCTACCCACCACGGCCGCGATGAGAATTCGCGGCGGTTTGTGCTACAGCTGCAGCCGCCTATGACCATCCCGGCGGAGGCCACCAGCGCGCGCGCGTTCGTGCACTCCGCGACCGTGCCGTACACGTTCCCGAACGTTGTGGCGGGCAAGAACACCCTGCGGATCGGGGTACCTATGGACGCAGACTTTGACGGTGTTGTTGAAATTCCAACTACACAAGGATTCAACGTTAGTATTGCCCCTGGGATCTACACATTGGATAAGGACGACACCAGCAACAGCTTAGAGCGCGCCTTGAATGAGGCAATCGCGCATGCCGTCGCTGCTGACAGAGGGCCAGACTATGCAACTTACGAGGCCGGAATGCACCTTGTCGACGCGCAAGGCGTCCCCAACTTTCTAACACTCACGCCCAACTTTGCACTGGGTCGGGTCGACCTGACCTTGAACCATGACCATACCAATATTCAGTGGACAAACGCAGCTACTACTCTGGAAATCTTGGGCTTTCCGCTTAATACAGACGGTTCAAATAGCGTGCGAACACCACTTCACATGGCCGTCGACGACCTCAGTCTGACTCTGAGATGCGAGGCCAAGGGTCTCATATTGGGTGACTTGCGTAGTAACACAACCTTAACACAATCACCTTCAGCAGGCAATCCTGGAACATATTCCGATCTGACTCCCACAGTAAATGGCATCGCAAGCTCGGCGAGGTTGTCCGTCACAATCGACAATAGTAATCGAATTTCTACAGTTTTCGCCACTACACCAGGGTCAGGATTTAACGTAGGTGATGTACTGACAGTTGCAGCAGCTGACATTAGTGCAAATCAAGCTCTGGTACTGACTTTGACGTCAGACAGCATACAAGATGACCGTGAATTCGCCGTTGAGCTTGCTACTAGAAGTACAGCCACGGCTGCGCAGTTGAAGGATGACCTGAATAGTGTATTCAAGACTGTCGGTAGTCAGGGACCAGTTCTAGATTTGTCCGAACCACTTGATAGTGCTGGGATCGCTGTGGAAGTTGGTAATCAGTCGTCCACTCAAGCCCTACTACTAGTTGATGCAGCAGGCGCATCTTCAGAACAGTTGACAGATATTTCGGGTTTTGGTCAAGACAAATGTGTTATAAGATTCACAAGCCCTACTACTACCCAGTTTAATCAAGGAAGACGCGCACTCTATCTTACCGTTACCGACTTAGGTTCCGGCTATCGTGCTGGAGATAGAATGAAATTCCAAGCATCAGCGGGAGCTCAGACTGACCTTAACGCCCTCTTTTCTTCGTCTGGAAACCCAACGGATGAACAGATGCAACTGTTTGTCACGGTTCTAACCCACAACCCAGACTCAAATCTAGGGGACCTGCTCGACACCTTCGAGGTAACGGTTGTGCCACAGACGGTCGTCACGGGTACAGAGTACAACCCTCCGCAACCTGTCGGAACGCTTGTACATACCCCATACGGCAAGTATACATACACTAGTGCAGCCAGCCGTAACTTCGTCAAGTTCGCATATGGGGACGTAGGGGATCAAGGCGACCCTGGGTTGTTCGCAGCAGGTATGGAGAATAGCTACGGAGGTATCATTTCCGGCACTAACCCCCCTCAACGGGGTTACTACGTGTACCGCATCTTTGGTTCTACCGGTCCAAGCACGGGTGTGACATGGAGTTCTACACAGCCCGGGTCGCCTCTGTACACGCCAATCAATATTCACGCGGGAGCCGGCAATGCGGGTTCGACTGCACTAGGTAATGGGCATGGTATTAACACTGAACTGCTACAGAACACGAAAAACACGTGGCTGGCAAATACCTTTGGCCAAAGCGTCTTTCGCGCTCCAAACCCAGCCAAGATCGACAAGGTCACGGAGGTGGGGATCACGGTGACTCCACTTGTCGACGGCGGGACTACATCCAGCGGCAAGCCAGCTGCAGGCGTGCTCGCGCGGTTCCAGCTCAAGGGCAAGCCAGGCTCGGTCATGGCCTTCGAGCCCGGCACGCTGATCAAGACGGACTGCAGCCGCTATATCGGCTCGGACTTCAGCAACCTGACCTTCGGGCTCGTAGACCAGAACGGCGAAGTGATCGAAAGCCTGCAGGGGGAGGACTGGTCCACTATCATTGTCGTTGAGTATGATATGCCTCTCGAGGCGTGATTACGAAAACGTGCGCCTACCCAAATGAACCTTCGACCAAAAAGAGATCCACTGCTAAACAGTATAGAACGGGCACTACCGATGGAGCTGTTGCTGATTATTAAGGCACTCGCGACGCGACCGCAGCACCGCTACGCCCTCAGGTTGCGTTCAGCACGAAAGCCTCCACACGCGCGTCGTTGCGCAGCTTCTTGACGATCTCTGCGGCGTCAACGGGGGAGGTCATCACGCAGAGCGTGCCAAATCTAGGATGGCTCACTACGTAGACCCTGTTGGCGTCGTTCTTCGGATCCGGTGCCATCGGCAGCGGCCGCAGCGGCGTATCGGCCAGACCGGTACCGGTACCGGACGGGCAGAAGTCGGGGCTCGTGCCGTCACACTCGAGCACTAAGTCGATCGAGCGCTTCATCTTCTGCGTATACACGAAATTGGGATTCACCTCACCGGTCACAGGGTCCATTTACTGTAGGGCAATGATAGTTGGCAGACCGGTCTTTCGATCTTTTTGAAATTTGAAATATCACAGGTTTCCAGAAATATTGCTGGATGCGCCGGGCAAAAAAGCTGCAGTGCAGGAATTGGATCATCCAGCCACGACCGATCATCCAGCCACGACCCATCTACGAGGAACTTCGCTTTCACCCCTACTTTTGTCGACCTACCAGTGGGCGCACGACCCCCACTTGCGCCCACTGGTAGTTCGACTATTCTGCTCATAACTCATAAATTCTTGAGAGTATATTTTTGGATTACCACCGGATTACCACCATTACCACCATTACCACTAATCTCTGATTTTCCAACGGTCATGGTGATTTTGTAAGAAACCCGCGTATTTCTTGTAGCGGTAGAGCTGGCGTTGGCGTGAGCGCTCGTTTGCCCCAAACGGGTCCCGCAGCCGCCGGTTCGCAGCTATGTACTTCTGCCCGGCGCTGCCCCTGCGCTCGCCCTCGATATCATTGGCCTTCTCATGTGTCCGACACGTGTTCTGCCGCTCGCGGTAGTGGCGCTGCAGGCTGCGAGCGTGCTTGTACGGCCCTTTCAGACACAGCGGGCACACCAGGTTCTCGACGAGGCTGTCGCGCTCCTCGAGGCACAGCTCCTTCCACATCTCCGGTGTGCAGCGCTCCTGCGTCTTGCGCGTCAGTGAGGTGCACAGTACGTAAGGGTTCGCCCACCGCCGCTGCATCGCCTCCGTGCGGCGCCAGGCGGGAGTCGCCTCCGTGCGCGGCGAGAACGTGCGCTTATCGGTCATGCTGTTCACGAGCTTGATCGCGGGGAAGTCTTCCTCACTCATATTGCTACAGTCCGAGAGAAACCGGTACAATTGTCACGCATGAATCTCTGTGTTATATTTTTGTGCGTATTCGGACTTCAGCAATATTTAACCATCCCGAACAAAATAATGGCCGAACCCATCACCGGGGAGCCGGTGCCAATGGAGACGTACGAGATGAACGGCAATTACATCGCCATGATCAAGCAGGACGCCGAGCGGCTGCTGCTGGTGTATAAGCAGAACCAGCACTTGAAACTGGCCCTGTACAAGCACGAGCTGGACACGTACTTGCGAAAGCAACTTGGCCTGGACTACGCGGAGATCACGGCCAAGCTCATGGAGGTCATGGGCCTCATCGCGCGCCAGGGGCAGTTCAAGTGCCTGCCCGAGACACTGTGCATCAGCATGCAGATGGCGATTGCAAACTGCATCAGCTTCCACACGCCGGACTACAAGACCGCTCGCACGACGGTGGACTTCTTCGGGCAGGTGCCACGTGCGGCGCGCAGCATGAGCCAGTACAATGATATTCTGAAGAAATTGGGCGACACCCTCGAGCCGGATGAGGAGGCACCGGACGACATCTGGCTGACATTCTACTCGCCCGCCGAGCTCGTGAAAGCTGCTGAGACTGCGTGGCCGAACGAAAGTACACGCACCCACAACCTGCGCCAGCTGCTGATCATTATGGACATGCACAAGCTCTACTATGAGAAGGAGGAGCTCAGCGAGTACATCCGGCGCGAGATCAAGCCATTCCAGCCGGAGCCTGCGGCAAAAGTCGCCCGAGCCCTGAATGAGGAGCAGCTGGCGAAGGTCTGCGCGCTCGTGCTGAAAACGCAGAAGGCTGCGCTCGCGGAGGTGAAGGAATGCCTGCGGGTGACGCGACCGGCTGAGGAGACAGTGAAGACCCTCTCGCTGTGCATCGACTACGTTCTGATGGCCTCGCTCTACCCGGCGCCAGGCGAGCGCTTCGAGCCAGGGCGCCGCGACTGGTACTGCGTTTCGTTTCAGCCGAATACCAGCGCAATGATCCGCATACACAGCGATAACAAGGTGATGCTGCACTACAAGGAAATGACCAAAGTAGGCAAGGAGCTGCTGGTCGATCTAAGCGTGATGGCACCGAGCTTCGCGGAGTTCTGTTCCTCCTACAAGACATTCCTGCAGAAGTTTGACAAAAGCCAGGGGCACCTTCTGTACAAGTTCAAGGTCATGGAGACGCGCTTCCAGCCCATCACCACAGGGCACTACTCCGTGCTGCTGCAGGATCTGTGGCCACGCTACGAGGCCGACCTTGGCTTCGATATGAAGACCGTCTGTGGCACAGGCTGCAACGCGGCGCGCCACTCGCTCAAGCGTGCCAAGCGCGGACCCCCGCTGACCCAGCAGGACAAGGAAGACATAGCGCAGCAGGGTCACTCACGGATTATGGACGGCGAGTATTAATTCTAGCGTGTAGGAAAGATGTTCAGACTTGATCCAGTTGCAAATGCAGCGTTAAGCACAGGGACTCCAATGCAAATGTTGCAATCTATTGCTATGAGTGAGACACTGGACCCCGCTCCCAGTATATTTGACAGTAACACTGAGACATACGCTCTTCCAGACAACCCCCCTAGACCACCTTTACCAGAACGGGCGTTCCAGGGTGTGCCACACCCATTACCAGGCACATTCAACTTGAGCATGTTAGCTGATATGGCACATTCCAGAGTAGATCCTCTTCATGAAGAGCAGACCTTTCCAGCTCAACCGAGTCGTGCAGCTATGCGCAGGTGGTATAATGAGGCCCGCGAGGAAGCGGAAGAAGAAATAGAAAACAGAGCAGAAACCGCTGATCTTCATCGACCACCAGAGCGCGCCCCTGACGGTCAAATAACGCGGCCCGGGGGGGAAGAGTACACAGCAGCCGAACGTAGGTCTGTGACTGACGCCTGGAGACGGCAGCAACAAGAAGACGAAGAAATAGCGCGGATGGCGGGTCTCAGGGAGCTCCCTAGATGAGTACGCTACTCATCTGCTCCTGATCTTTCTGGAATTGCTTCATATACTTCTCCTGCGTCTTTGCTAGAAACTTGGGCGTGACAGTGATGAAGCCAAAATCCACTTGCGGTGTTTCGGTCGCAGGGTCGAGCGTCTTCTGTTGCACGATCATGCCGCTCAGTCGGAATTTCTCAGCCGCGCGCCGGCGACACCGTCGCGCTCGGATGGTCTCAAAGCTGAGGTCCTTATCGATGACCTTCTTTGCGTGCAGGCCCTGCGCTGCCGTGATGGGTCCCTGGCTGACATAGAAGTAAGGCTTTTCTACGTTCACCGCGTTCTCAGAGTACCGGCTCTGAAAGTTAAGGCAGCGCTTCGGATTGTAGCTATCGTTGACTGCATCGATCTCATACTCCAACCGGCTGCGCCTGTACTTCTCCTGCTCAGCCTGCTGCCGCTGCTCCGCCGTCTCATCTTTCGGGCGAGCCACTGCGTCTGGGCGCCCGTTCCAGGCGCCAACGACCGCAGACGCCTTCTGCTTTTCTTTCTGTTTTTTCACCTGTGGCTTCTCGATACCCATATGGATGGTGTGCTTCTGCAGCAGTGGCAAGGCCGTATCTCGTTCCGTTCGGTACGATTTGAGCTGTTGCAGTGTCATCTGCGCACAGGCCAGCTTCTTTTGTAGGTCTGTGAAGTTGGTGTCGAACTGCTCGAGTGCCTCCACAGCCTGCCGTCGCACATCTTCCTCCGAACCTTCCTGGTCGATCTGCAGGGTGTCCAGCACGCTCTTGGCACTGGCAATGTCCAACCATAGCTCTCTTCGCCCAAGGAGGTACTGCTCGAATTCTTCGTCAGTGAGCTTCTTCGAGCGACTGAAGTCCTTCTGCTTGCGGTACTTGCGCAGGCCCTTTTTCGCGGTACGCATGAGCTGGCACCTGGCCTGTAGCTGACGCTCATGCGCAGTACCGTTGCGCAGGATTTGTTGATGTTGCTGAACCTCGACGCCCTTGCTGTTCTTGATGTCGTGCATGAAGCGACTGTAACGATTCGTAATGCTGGGGTCGCTCCTGTACTCCTCACGTTCGTAGCGGTAGAGTTCGTTGTAATACTGCTGCTGTGCGTTACGCAGGATCTTCGAGTTGCCGGTGGATGGCAGAGTAGGGCCCCCCTCTCCGTTCTTACAGCACCACGTAGTGAACTCCGCCATCTTGTCGTAGGCGACAATCTGCGTCGCGATTGTATCCAGCGTGGCCTGGGTCTTACTGTCTTGCTCGGACACCGCCTGCGCATCCTTCGCCATCGACATGTCGACCATGATCTGGGCTAAATTCTGCAGCTCTGCGGATGTCTCCGGGATTGCCTGGTTCGTCAACTGTAGCACCTTCTTCGCGCGCTCGTCGGTGGTCTTTGAGCGGGGCTTCGCGCACCACAGCGCGTTGCAATTCTGAAGGCCACAGGTACTGCAGTACCGTTTCACTTCCAACTTGCACTGCTTGCTCTGTTTGCTGGCATGCCCTTGGAGACCGCAGTCCTTACAGAAGGTCTTGCACACGGTGCGCTCCCCGCGCTCGTCCACACAGACCTCCTTGCACGCCGTGCAGACCGGGACGTTGTCACATGTAACAGCTTTCAAGATCTCATTATTTGCCTGCGTCGCAGTGCAGGTGGCCTTTTCAAACTTGACACAGTACCAGCACTTGCTCGGGGTCGGAATGTTGCGATTGTTCGGGTAGCCCCACAGCGTGGAACGGGGGTTCAAGAGCGCCCTGCGGAATTCCCGGAGATGACCTCGCACCTTCTTCTCTGGCAGCTTCATATCTTCCGCTACGAGCTTAATATGCCCTTCGTATTTTTGCAGCAGCGCATAGAAGATGCTGTGCAAGTTCGTATACTGTCGCGTCGCGGGATCCTGAACGTAGGTGGACCAGCTGATATTTTTATCTTCCACCGGGGGCGGCTCCGCGGGGAGGACCGGCTCCGCGGGGGGTTGGCCGGGGGGCGTGCCCGCGCTGGCGGGGGTCGAAGACCGTAGGATCATTGGATACGCGAGTATTTCTCCTGGGAGCAGCCGAAGCACAGGCAGAGCACGATCAGGTAGAACAGGGCCATGCCCAAGACGGCCAGGCCGGGCTCCTCGCAGTAGGCATACCGCAGGAAGTGGTCGGAGTTGGTAGCGGTGGCAGTGCAGTTCATTGAGGGCGGGACGGTGGTACGGTAAATTTTAAATATTTTGTGTATTTTCGTACCCGTACCTGTACCTACCCATACCTAAGCTAGATCTACATGAAAATACTACCATACAGACAGTCGTCAGTTTACCTGTACAGATTACCCAGGGCTCGTAGCGACCGCTGCAGACATGAGAGTCTGCTGTAGATCTAGCTAGGTATGGAGTAAGTACTACCGGTACGGTTTTTCGGGTACCGGTACCGGTAGATCTAGATCTGGGAAAAACACGGTACCGATACGGTTTTTCGGGTACCGGTACCGGTAGATCTAGATCTGGGAAAAACACGGTACCGGTACGGGTACCGGCCTGCTCGGTCGGATCCCGACCCGGCCGGCCGCCGTCTTAGCCTCGGCATATGGCTACCGATGCCCTCGAGCGTTGCCTCGAGAAGCTCACTGACGAACAAGCTCACGAGCGCCTGCGACAGGCACAAGGCGATGTTTGCCTGTGCCCTCGTCCGGAAAAACTACAGGGCGACATCGTTGGGCTGGTCTTCACAGACAAAACGGTGTACCGCGCGCGTCACGCGGGGGACAAGTGGACGCCCAGGGGCTCCGGGACCCTGCGCGAACCCTTTCAGATGCGCCGCGCCGATGGGGAACTCACACTGGCAGGGTCAGGCGCCAAGTACAGGTATTCCTACTGGCGAGCCGCGAGCGAAAGTCAGGCCCCCCGTGCCCTCGGTCGACGTAAAGGACCTGCTACGGAAACCGTGACCCTATACCAGATTCGCTACGAACTACCGGTCGCTACCGTACGTGGGGAAGCCATCGAGCAGCTGGCAGACGTTGCGGCGGCAAACCCCAGGCCAAAAAAGCGGGTTCACTTCGCGGTTCCAGAAGAGGGTCAACCACCGACTTATTTCAATCAGCTGGGTCCCTTTGACACGGAAGCACGGCGACCGGACCTTCGTGATGGCCAGATTGGGGAGTTCAAGCGACCTACAGGTGTCAAAGAATCTCCCGGCACTATGGGGAATGGCTGTCGGTCCTAGTACTTCTCCCACCCAACGTTGCCCTCGTTTACCACGGTACGGGGCGTAGGTGGCTGCGACGTGCGCGCGAGCTGTAGCGCCTTATGAATATACCAAGCACCTTTCCTTAAGTTCGTCTCGTAGCCCTCCTCGTGGTCGTAAGAGCGCCACAGGTACTTCATGGCGGTGATCGTGCAGTAGGTGCCGACCTTCTCCTTGCCGAACGCCGACTCCATCGCAGCGATGCACTCGACCTCGCCTTGCTTGTAGTGGGCCGGTGCATCGATGCAGCGGAGGGGCGTCGACATTATTTTCTTAAGCTTAGAAAATGCAAGAGGCGTTTGTACGCATTCTCGCGCACCTAGTCGTGATGATGCTCAGTACGATGTGTCTGACTGCAATTACGGTGGTGCGCATGGACTATTATGAACGGTTCCCAGACCATAGGTAAATGGAGTGTGAACTGACTGTGCTGTTATTACTAGACATCGGGCTGGCGCTCGTAGTCTTGCTGTGCATGTGGTATCAGAAATGTCTCAGTCCGTAGCTGGAAGGTCGACGCTGCCAAGCGACAAGATGCTGTCCCCGGACGTCTGCCGCTCCAAGTCAGTCTCCGTGCACCGCAGAAAGGTGCTGATGTTCTGCAGTTGTTTCTCAGCGTTGGCCTTGAACTTCTCGTACTCTTTTTGTGCATACTCGTACTTGTTTTTCTTCTCCTGCAACTTCTGCTGCAGAAAACGACTGCGGCTCTCCAGCACGGCCTTGTAGTCATTATTCAGCCTCTGCTGTTCAGCCTCAATCGAATTGATCTCACCCGACAGCCTCTCGCGTTCGGCGTCGAGCTCTGTTACTCGCTTGCGCTTGCCTCCGAGTTTTTCCGCCAGCTCTGCGCTCTTCTGTTCGAATTGTTCTATCTCGCTTGTACAGTCGTTTGCTGGTGCCGTCACGGAATTGGTCTGCTTGCGGGTTGCGCGAAGATTTATATACGTGAGCTCAGATGGGGTCAGCACCTTTTTCAGCTCGAAGTCCTCACTGCGCAGGTAAAGTGACTCCGCCCGCTTCGATTGCTCTGCCCAGTTGCCCATATACGCCTTGAGGATAAGCTTTGGTGGAATAGGGTCTGTGAGCTGCTTAGCTGAGCTTCGCCGTAGACTAATGTAGACGTAATTGTTAGCCCGCCAGACGACAAAGTCCGCTCGCACATACCCCCCGGGGATCTTCGGCGGGGCCCTTTTCGGGGACTCCTTCAGCACGCGCACATCGTAGTCATCAAGCAGCTCAAGCGCTTTCTCAAACACGGTCTTCGCGTCTGCGGTCCCGGCGTAAAAAGACAGCTCCACCTCGAAGCCCGTAGGCCCGGTCCGCGAGGAGCTACCGGCCGGGTGTTCTGAGGGGAGATAGAACACTTTATCCCCCACGTTCATCATTGGCGGTGGCGCGGGTGAGTGATAGCTCTGGCGGGCCATGCATGAAATATAACAGTGATTTGAATTCTGGCGGGCCATGCATGAAATATACAATACTGTACCGGTAGATTTAAAGTAGGCGGGTAGTTTACCCCCCCCCCCCGCACCACCAACATGGCTACAACCGAGATCGAGGGCTTCGAGCTCCCCTTTCCACAGCCGGACACCACGTACAACCCGACCGCGGTCGGTGCTGCTCCGCTGTATTGGAACGGGGTCGAAGTCATCGAATTGACCGAGGTCAGGGTGTTGGTACGCGAGCTGATAGAACAGCTTGAGACAGACTTCGCAAAGACGAATGATCCGGTCAGGAAACAGTACCAGGCCAAGAGCAACACACGCAAGCGAAAGCTGGAAGTAGGTGATCCTGTGATATATGAGTATCACAGGAACATGGAAAAGATATTGGATGAATCAGCCCAATGGGAGCAGGAGGCGAAGCGTCTACGGCGGCTTTACGAGCCGACCAACAGCGTCCGGCTCGAGCACTTTATGTACTGCCACAGTGCCGGTACGCGCTTCCATCTGTATGCCGCTATTCTAAACGAGGTCGACGCTGATGGGACAAAGTTTCAGCAGGCCTATATCCGAATTATCAACAGCAGCAAGCTGCTCGCGCAGGGCTACGCCAAGGCCTACTTCCTGACCGCGAGTCTCCCGGGCGCTCCCCGTAAACTCTCAGTCAGCCAGAAGTTCCGTACACGAACGATCTACCCGATTAATCTCTACCGAAGTAACGACTTTGGTATCACTCAAATGCATATGCTGTTACTGACCTTCGACAACCTGGGCCTCAATCTTCAGGACGTTTCCCACACTTGTCCGTGGTTTGCGCAGAGGGAATACGGCAGGCTGTTTATCTCACACATAGACCAAGTCCCACAGTATAACCTGCGACTGTACACGGGCGGTGGCTACTCGTTTATGGACGGAGGATATCAATATGCTCGCGACTCGAAGGGTAAACCTGTAGTGGATCGGTCGAAGCAGGCGCAGTCAGATGGTGAGGAGTTTGAGGTCGACCCTGAGGAGTGTGAGGTCGACCCTGAGTGTGAGTAACGGAGTAGCTGTATTAACAAAGCTAGTTACGCTTGCGCTTGCGCGTGACAGTCTTCATATACTTCGTAGCCAGCAGCTGTTCACCTTTAGCCACGCGGCGTACCGTAACCAGGACAAGCTCACGTCCAAGCCCCTTGCGTGTGCGGAACCCAAACTGGACATTACGGGGGTAATTCTCGTCCGCGGAGTTTACATAATATACGAGGTTTCCGCGGACGTCAAAGCCGCTCGCACTGTTCAGCTTCGTCTTTTCGAAGACGTCTGCATTGTGGACGATGCCGCACCCTGCCTCCCACACCGCCCGCTCCAAGTCTTCCTCGTAGACTCCGGTCGTCAGGACTGTGTCGACCGAAAGCGGCCCGAGGCTGGCCAGGCCTGAGCCCATGTACGCCGTCTCGCAAATGCGGGTCACTTTTCGTAGCTCCATACTCGGCATCTAGTAGCCCTGCCCAGTTGCCCCCCTGGTGGCCCCGCGTGTCCCGATTTGGAACAGTCTGTTATATTACATCGACCTGCCTAGTACAGTAGGGAGTGCATATGATGACTGGAAATGCACATATGAATATAGCATGCGCGCAGTGCATGAATTCAGAGTTCTCATTCTGCAGTATTTGTATAGGTGATATCTCAGGGTGTGCGCGCTGCATGAATTCTACAGTTTTATGAGTTCATGAAATGACTGGAAATCCACATAGGAATATAGCATGCGCGCATGTGCATGAATTCAGAGTTCTGATTCTGCGGCATTCATGTAGGTGATCTCCCAGGGTGTGCGCGCTGCATGAATTCTACAGTTTTGGTCTACAGGTCAGTTTTTATGGACTGAAATTCACATAGGAATTAAGGGATTTTATTCATGCACATGCGCGCATGCGCGGCTACTACGTTTTCACCTACGTAATCGCAAGTCGGATTCCACAGACAAAATATGAGATTTGTCTGTTGGGTCAGACAAAATAGGACCGAATCAAAATGGTTAGGTAGGATTCAGTGAGCTCAACTCCCGCCACCACCACAATCAACAGACCCCAACAGTGGCAATGGAGCGAGTAAACTGTAAAAAAACCCCGCTCGAACCGCTGAAAAAGCGCTGTAGGGCTCTGATGGCCTGCCCGTTCAGGCGCGTGCTGAGCGCGATGCACCCGCTTTACCAGCCCGGGCTGGACAAGAAAAAGAACGGGATTCTCGGTCTCGGGATCGCTGGGCCTCAGATAGGGGACATGGTCAGTTACTACCGCTATTCCAAGCTGGAGCCGAAACTCGTGACGCAGTACAGCAGCGGTCCTTCCCCGCATGAGCTACAGAACCTTATATCCACGCAGATGATCAAGTCTATGTTTCAGGAGGAGGTGCTGGTTGAGATGAAGGCATTGCTGGCTGATCCCCAGTCTAACGGTTACGGGCGACAGTGGTTTCTGTGGCAAAGGGAGGATTGGCACCCGGGTAAGGCTAATTGGATGGAGCTCAGCATGAATGGTGACCGAAGCGATGGTACCTTTCCTTGGATTAAAGTACACTCCCCCCAGTTCCTACCAACCCGCCAAGAATGGGCACTGCGACTAATGATCCATCATGAGACGTGGCTGCAGAACCGGGGACCGTTTTGGCCTGGAGGTCCTCTGACGGGACCGTTTATCCCTGCAGCACATTCTGATATGATGCGCAGATTTGCTTATGCCTGCATCGCAGCCAGAATCGCTTGGCCGTGGAGCCATTTGGACTGCGGGCATATGCTGCTGCGAGGTTACTGGGTCGAGGTTTCTGTTGTCTACGCTACAGACACGCATTATGACACGGTTTTGCGCTTGGCAGTTAACCCGCCGCTACTTGCTCTCGGGGACCACATAAACCTTGACACCCTAAAGCAAGGGGGCACGCCGCTAGAATGGCCGATCAGGCAACTCGCCAAAACACTCAGCTCGAGGCACTATATAGCACTCGCTAAAAAGCCGTCGCCGCGTCGCCTGGGCTCGCGTTTAGGGTTTTCTCTACGCGCTGAGAAAGCGTGGAGGTGGTATAAACGGAACGACATGCAACTGATGTCTACACTCGGGGATAACATTGTACTATGGGACTTCATTATGACCGTATCTGGCGACAAAATCGCTAATATGTGCAAGACTGATTTTTGCAACAATCCGGAGGCTGTAGCGCAAGTGGAAGCGCTGATGATCCAGTATGGCGAGTTTACTGCACCCGCCAAACGCCGACGCCTTTAGTGTGAGTAGCTGGCTCAGTATACAGGGTGTGTAAATGTAACGATTGCCTGGACTAGTAATTGCACAATAATATTGCCCACTACAAACACGATGTATCTTGAACCCGGAATGCAATTGGGACCTGATATGTACATGGCAGCTGGTGATCAGTATGGCCGTGGGAAGTGGGACAAACTATTCAAGATGGCGCAGAAGTCTGATTTTGTCCGCGGTAAGGAGAAAGAGTTAATCGCCACAGCTCGTGAAAAGGCGCAGCCGATGATCAAACAAGCGATTAAGGAGGCGGTTCGTAACGTACCTGGCCCGTTCAAAGCAACGGCGCGAGAGGTGGCGACGGAACAGGCCAAGAAATTGGAGGACCAAGCCGTCAGCCAATTATACAACAAGATCGACCAATCAGCCAACGGTGTACGCTACATGGGTGCAGGAGCTGGCATGCGGGTCGCTGGCGCGGGCACACGGGTCGGGCGTGGGCTGCGCGTCGCAGAAGCAGGCCATTACGGGCACGGGATGCGGCTGGCTGGCGACGGTTTACTAGACGATGTAGGAGACATGGCCGTGGACGTTGCCAAATCCCAAGCCAAGAAACACGCGCCTGAAATTGTTGACAGGGCTGTTAGCTACATTCCTGGCGTCGGACCTGTAGCTGCACCAATGGCCGGAGCAGCCACACGGCTACTTCTTGGATCCGGCCATTGTGGGCACGGCATGCAGCCAGTCGCAGGAGCAGGCCATTACCATTACGGGCACGGGCTGCGAACTGCTGGTGGGGCAATGCGTCTTGCAGGCGACGGTCCTAGGACGGACGCGCTCGCGAAAGGGTTTCTTGAAGTAGCACCCGCGGCAGCAGGTGCAATTATGGCCGCGATGCCGATCCCCGGTGCCCGAATAGCCGCCCCTGCTGTAGCCGGTGCGATGCGCCATTTCCGAGACAGCCGGGGCAAAGGTCTGGAAGGTGGACACTATTTGAATAAGAAGGGTGTATTCAAGGGCAGCGACAAGCATCATCATACTGTCGGCAAAAACAAACATCATTATTATAAGAAAGGCCCTGCAGGCAACGGCATGCGCACAAGCGGCGCGGGTAGGTATATCCCCTCGCTTGTCGAAGGTTCGGGCTGCGCGTGCCACTAGGATTACGGTGCGCTGTATGATGATATAGCCTCGCGCATCGGCAGCGTAACCACCTATGCGAGTACCTTAGAGGAGGAGGGGCGTCGGCTGTTCGGATCTGCCTGGGGCGGAACCTGGGCCCGTGATTCAGTACCCCCCGTAGATTCAAACACGCGTGTTTACATCGTCAACATCGATGCAAGTACTGGTCCAGGGATTCACTGGGTTGGTGCCCTCGATATGGACGGGCAGCGATATTATAACGACCCGCTTGGGTCTCTTGGAAAGGCTCAGCGCCGTGAGTTGGAACGGCTGCAGCCCTACGAGTTTGCAGACGACGATCCGGAGCAGATGTCCAGTCAAAAGGACTGCGGAGTACGGGCGCTAGTCGCACTGAAGATTGGTATAGATTGCGGTGTTGATTGCTTCCTTGCCTTATAATACTCTTGCCCTTAGGAAAATGACACTGCTTCAAGAGTTTAATATCAACGAGCTAGCAGGTGCGACCGGGCTGATGCTCGGTGCGCTTGGCGGGCTATTGGCCGTCATCTGGAAGTCCCGCTGCCACTGTAAAATGAATCTGTGCTACCTGTGCCAGTGTGAGCGCAAGCCACCACCAGATGAAGGCGAGAGTGACGAAGACACTGTTATAATACCTAAAACGAGGCCCTCCGAGCCCGAGTCCGAGCCGGAGCCCGAGCCCGAGCCCGAGCCCGAGCCCGCGCCCGTGCGCCGTTAAGTAACAAAAATCTCGCCGATAGACAAATGTCTCTTAATGCTAAGGAGCACCTCAAGGCAATTGCTTCTACAGCTGCGCAGGCCGCTCTCGATCATGCACAGACGGAATCGGTCTCGGATTTAGCCTCTGCAAAAGCTGCGGCCAAATCCGCAGGTGAGGCTGCACTTACTGCAGGCAAAGAACACCTAATGAGATTGATCAATGAACACTTTGGTGGGGCGCTGAACCCACACGATGTCAAAACATGTATGTACAGTGTCAAGGAGTTGAAGAAGGCCGTCTCTAAATACCGGGCTATACTCAACAAGTTCCCCCTCGACAAGTACCTGAGTCTTCACGCGGAAGCGAGAGTCAAGCTTTTGAACTATTCACCGAAGGGTGTAGACGGGACTGAGACAGCAAAGATGAAGGCCTACATTGACGGTATACCCACAGAATCTCTCGCACGTAAGCGCAGGGAGAAAGCCTACATTAAGAAGGAGCTGCACGAGCCGCTCAGCCGTATGAAGCGTGCAGGCCTAATCACCTACATTTACGGTACGACCTTGACTATCCATAATGCGGAGCTTGACTTCGTTGAAATCCTGAAGGAAGGTACGCGTAAGTCTAAGATTACAAAGCGCTGCAAGACACTCAAGGGTGCTGATGGTGAGACACCGGCAAAAGTGGATGAACAAGGCAATCCAAACCGCAAAAAGAAGCGAGCACCTAGCGCCTACAATTTGTATGTGCAGGAAAGGATGGCGAAGGGCATGTCATTGGCAGACGCTTCCAAAGGCTGGGCTCAGCACCAGCAAGATCAGGCTGATAGTCTGTTCAACTATGACGCTTATGATGCGAGTCAGAACGCCGCACCGAAGCCCACGAAGGCCGCACCGAAGCCCGCAAAAACGCCGGCGAAAAAGACCGCACCAAGGCCACAATATCGAAACCCCCGATATATGTCAGCTGAAGAAAAAGAACGTTTTGGGAAGGAGTCTGACAAAGATCTGTTTGCAGCTGCACCGGCACCGCGGCCAAAGAAGCCCGCCGCGGCCGCGCCTAAACGGTCCACACAAAAGGGTCCACGCGAGCGAAAACTCACTAAAGAACAGGAGAGACAACTAGCTCAGTACAAGCCGATAGGGCGCCGCGCGAAGTTACTTAAGACTAGAGTTAGGAGGTTCATGGAGATGGGGATACCATACAAACAAGCCGTGCAACAAGCGCAATCAATGCCTGACTCCTATACCGGTGCCTCCTATGACGGCAAATTCGCAGACAGAGAAGCAGGTGTCTAAATTATACACCATAGTAAACGATGGCAACAGAGACTCCGGCTGGAAAACCCAAGTATTGGAGCGAGGCACAACTAGAGCAAGCAAACCATGACCAGATCGGAACTTACATGGACAGTCTTGGAGCTTACACGGAGGTGTTACGAGATGCAGGGTATGATACACTGAATATCGCGGATCCCGACGGCTCCCATAGCCCGCTAGTAAAGAGATTGCTAGACGAATACGACAAAGCTTCTGATTTCGAGCAAATAAAGTGGCAAGAATGGCTTGAAGCGAATACGGAACCTGCCGGTGATGGCCTTGAGGAACACGGCAAATTTCATAGTGATGAGCACATGCACGTCATGAAGAAGGCCATGGCACGAGGGCTCACGTTTGACGACGCGCACATACTGGCGATAAACCAGGTTGGTCAGGGGCTTTCGTTTCCAAGATTAGCGCGTGAGCTTAGTCGGACACAGTATCGTGTGTTTTAGGGTTTC
>VMHT01204330.1_pt1 | contig 22702 bp, 27 predicted proteins | sample 4693611 | NCBI WGS metagenome assembly VMHT01 (sample SAMN12280063, study PRJNA550983) | marine metagenome | isolation source: seawater sampled from same location over 5 years 0.02-0.2 micron viral filtrate | place: USA: collected off the coast of southern California halfway between the port... ...
CCAACAAGAAGGCTCCTCTTAGATGCTACAGATGATCTGTTCATGATTTGCAGCATGTACCCATGGGGAACTCCAAAGCGAAGTCCTGTGCGGAATAGCGCTCCAGTATTTGGATATATTATAACCTCTTCTGAAGACTCAGGGTGAGAGAAATAGATATCCAATCCTGCATCTGAAGGGTTGGAACGAGTTGGTGGAACTACATTATTATGTGTAAACGTATATTCTAGAATCATTTTCCTTCTCCTAACAGTACAAATCCTTGTGGCGTATAAGTACTGGTTACTGGTTTATTATCAACCCAATGATATTCCCAACCATCATCTGTTCGAGGCTTGTTATAGCACACAGACTCAAATGGAAAGCCATTGTTTTTTAACCATTGTTCAGTTACATCGGCATGCTCACTAGTCCTAGCAGTAAAGAAAGTTACTCTATTACCTTCTTCTAAGACTTTGTTAACCATATCCAAAGCACCATCAATTGGCTTTGCTGACAAGAAGCGATGTGCTTCTTCATTTGGTACGTCCTCACAAACTGTACCGTCAATGTCAATAAGATATATTGTTTTATTCATTTGTCTCCTCCAAACTTTTGATCTAAATCGTATTTAGCCTTGGCAGATGCCATGCTCATTGAGAATATGGCTATAACAAAGAAAACCAACATGCTCCATCCGGGACTAATCCCCAGATTTTCAGACAACTTAATCACTAGTGCCCATATGGCACAAACTATTATAAAGAATCCCAGTCCTTGTAGTCCGTTCATCACCCCTTCTTTCATCCATTTACTCATTTTTCCTCCCTTGTTGGTTCCAAGTATTTTATTGCTTCTTCTGCTTCTGTGATTGTTTTTATAAGTTTAACAACTTCCCCCACAATATCAGGATGCTCCCCGATGCCTGTAGGATTCGAAAGATAGACACCGAGATTAGCCTCTGCCCTTTCTTTTGTCGCTCTGAAGTGTGCTAGAGCCGCTCTGGTTAAACCGTGATTATCTCTGCTTTTCATTTGCCACCTCCAAACATTTTCATCCACACGATTGTGAATACCGATACAAGCACGATTGTTCCTATAAAAGTAATCATTCTTCCTCCTGTGGTTGCATTGCTTTGAGAATCGCATCGAACTTTGAAAACGCAGTGCGTAAAGAGTTCATTGATGACTCCATCTGCTCCTTTGACAATTCGCCAAAGTCTTCTGCTTCATACTCTTCTAAGTATGAGTTATATGTTTCTGCGAGAGCATAGGCAGCGATAGCCAAGTCTCCCTGTGTTAAGCCAGACGATTGTTCGGGCTCTTCATTTGTTACTTCCATTTTTACCTCCATTAGTGGTTGTTACTTATTATACGTTTGACAAACATTCTTTATTCAATTTAAAGTACTTTTTCTTTTTCCGAAAGGTAGTTATATTAGATACTATGGGGGTTATATGTTATGTTGATGTTATTGTTTATTATGTCTTGCATGTCCGATGGGATGCTAGCATACGAAAAAGAGGTTGAGGTATATGTAGAGGTTGAGTCTGAGTGCGAAGTGATAGAGGACACTGACTATGACTTTTCAGATCTTTGGGTTGATTCTTTTGTTCAGATTCGCTCACTGGATGGTGTTGATATATTTTGGGTTATTGATCCTTCAGGCTCTATGTTTGATGATCAGCCTGCAATCTTGGCAGGTATCCAACTCATGATGAGCAGTTTGCCTGCTGTTGGGTGGAGATTGATGATTATTCCTTCTGATTACCGTGAAGTGACAAACTTAACTTCTTTCCCTATTGTTCCGGGTGATACAATAGCAGATGTTGAAGCGATGTATAACGATCATATCAATGGACAGTATGAGGCAGGCTTTGATGCTGTGATAGAATATATAGACTTCAATCAATACGCCAATACTTGGCTTAGGGATGATGCTGCTCTTCTAATTGTTTTCGTCTCTGATGAGAATGATCAGTCTAGAGAGCATGTAGCCAATGAGTTTGAGTTTATAAACTGGGCATTAATGCAAAGATCTCACACCTTTGTTGCTAGCATCATAAACTTACCAAATGATGTATCTGAATGTACTTCGAATGTGCCAATGCAGAATGTTGGAGAGAGATACGTTAACGCCACAAACTACTTCGGCGGTAATATTGTCGATATCTGTTCCGAAGATTGGAGTGCCGGTGTGGCACAAGCAGCAGATCAAGTCGTTCCTTATGAATGGATTGACTTGACACACGTTCCGCTAGATCCCAATTGGATATACGTTTATATAGATGGCATCCTAAATCGTGATTGGACTTACGACGCCACCTTAAACAGGGTTGAGTTCACTGTTATTCCGACAGGCAACTCTTTGGTTGAAGTAGTTTATAACTATTGAGATTTTTTGTCTTCTTCAAGCATTTTAAGTTGTTTGCTTGTCAGTTGCATATTATAAAGTTCAACTCCATCTTCGAGATATCGCTGAATTGTTTTTGTTTCTTCCAAGATTAGGGCATCTCTATCCTCGCTCTCGAACTCTTTTAAGATTGTCCATTCGAATGCTTCTTTTCCATACTTATTGAAGTCCTCTTGGAGTGGTTTGTTTATGTGATAGTCCCCTCGGAGGCGGATGAGATGTTCTTTCCATCTCAATTCTCCTTTTGTTGTCTCGCCGATGTACACCTTGTTGTTTTCCAAGTTCTTGATTTTATATGTGCAATTTGGTTGTTCTGCTACCTTTTCGGCATGACGCTTTGCTATCTTTTCTTTGTTTTGAACATAATGCTGTGCACGATATTCTGCTATCTTTTCTTTGTTTTGGGCACGATACTGGGCTGAGTATTCGTTCAACTTTTCTCTGTTTTTTGCATAGTACTGTGCTATCTTTTCTTTGTTTTGAGCACGATACTGGGCATCATATTCTGCTTTCCTTTCTTTGTTTTGGGCACGATACTGTGACAGGCAAGCCTTGCATCCTGATCGATACCCGTCTTTACTAGCCTTACGCTTATGAAACTCCGTCAACGGAGTTTCAATTCCACATTTTGTACATTTCTTTGTATTCACTTCTGCCCCTTGAGAACCAACTCAATTAAGTCTGACTTGCTCATAGCCGTTACTTCCTTTCTTGATAGACTGCCTGACTTTACTTCCGGGCTATAGTCTTTCTTGTATCCGTCCTGAACCATCTGTTCTGCAATCTTCATTCGCTCAATTGCAATATCAACATATTCTTCTGATATATCGATACCTAGCCAACGTCGTCCATTGATTGCTGCCATCTTTGTGGTGGTTCCTGCTCCTACAAAAGGATCTACAATGAGATCTCCTTCCTTTGTCCAAGTCATAACGTGATCTTCTGCTAGTGATTCCGGAAACATTGCCGGATGTTTGAAAGCAAAGTCGTCATTTGTTGTATACTTTTTACCAGTATTATACTTCCAAACGTTGTGACGGGGGGAAAAATTAGGCGTAGGCTTTCTGTTCTTTGCCTTTACGAGTTCGCCGGCTGCGTTGCGGTTCGTTGATGTTCCGAACGATGTGTAGCCGCTCCACTTGTTGGGCTTGTCACAGATGAGGTTCGCTGTCTTTGGCTTCCCCTTGCTGAATACGAACATGTACTCAAACACCTGAGAGTATCTATTGCCTGTACGTCTAGCAGGGAAAGAAGAGCCATTCTTCTCATAGATCATTGTATCGTGGATGTTTAACCCTAACTCTTGAAAGAAGATGGCTTGTCGAAAAGAAGAGCCAGACTCTGAACCTTTCAGTACTGCATCTCCAACAACCCATACAATGACTCCGCCCTGTGCCAACTTTTGATACATCTTACGTGCAATATCTTCAAATGGGAATGAGTACCCATTGTAGTTTCTCAATTGATCGTAAGGTGGCGAGGTGATAAATGCATCTACAGATTCATCCTCTAATTGATCCATCACCTTCACACAGTTTCCTAATATAATTTTATTCACTTTCCCTCCCTTTTCATTTCTTTTAAGCATTGTTTGAACCGAACTATGAACTCTGACGCTGCCAACAACTCTCCGACTAGCATATGTGCTTGTTCTTCAGGTGTTGAACGATCAGTCAAAAACATTAACAACATTCTTTCAATAGTTTCAGTCTGTTTTATCTTCTCTTTAATTTGTTTCTTTGTAAGCATAGTAAACCCTCCTATAGTATATACGGTTGAAGGGCACTATTTATTCATTTTTTTTATTCCCAACCGCACTCCTTGAGAGCCTTGCGTACGTCTTCCAAGGCATCGGTAAGCCTCTTGCGCTTTATTGTCCTTTCATGCCCCAAAACAAAACCTTTCCAAGTTCCCATGTGCCTAAAGAGTTGTACAACTAAGTCTCCATTTTCATTAAAGTATCTGAAGTTATTATTTTCTATTTCCCATTTGTTCTTTACCATTTCTCCTCCTTAGCCCAATAGCCTGAAACGTTTCCCAACTGAACGTGTACTAAATCCCCATTGTTCTGAGTAATCTAGCCTAGCCATGTAGGGCTGATTAACATACACTGTATCTGTGTCCCTAGGGTTCCAGCACTTAATGTCAACCATTGCATTGTTTGAGTCCACAACTTTAAGAATCCAATAGTCCTTGCCCTTAGTTGTTTTCTTCTTTAGTAACTTACGTGGCACAAACCATACCAACAGTTGATCGTCTCCACTAGATTCCACAGACATTGCCATCTCATATTCTGAGATTGGGACTACCGGCAGTTGTTCTAATTTTATACGAACGTTATCACTCATTACTAGATCAAACGGAAAGATACCAGTTAAGTCCGACTTCTGAGATATCAACTCGTCTCTAGAGAAGTCTCCCTCGTGCTTATATAATTCTATATTCTCTCCAAACTTCTTCTTGTTCTTGGGACGATCAACAACTACGGCACTCCAGAAGTGCTTCATACCAGTGAACCTGTCGTCCATCAAATGATCACACGCTCCTGCTCTCACAAGCACGTCTAGAGCCTTTTTATTGAGTTTGCTATACTTGACGTCAGGGTTGAATAGAAAGTCCTCTACAGTGTTAAATGGGCGGTTATTAACCACCTGTTCCATAGCAGATGCACCTAGTCCTTTAATTGTAGTCAAAGGCTGAAGTAAAGAGTTAGATGACGAATCATATTCCCATTGCTTTCCAGATATGTTTACATTAAGTTTAGAGATGGTATATCCCAAAGTCTTCGCAGTGGCGATTGCAGACTCTTTCTTCTTATCTGAAACTTTATCTAGATATGCTGCCAACCACTCACCCTCATGATAAGTCATAAGCCAAGCACATTGATACGAAATCATAGAATAACACACGGCGTGTGACTTGTTAAAGCCATAACCTGAGAAGTATTCAAACGTTTGCCACATTGCAGTAGCGTCTTCTCGTCGCATTCTCTTCTGAACGCAGCCTTTGATAAACCTGTCTCTGATGGAGTACATCAATTCAGCACCTTTACCTGTACCTTTCTTAGTCAAGAGTTTACGAAGCAAGTTACCCTCATCCAAAGAGATGCCATCTCCCAACTTGTGAGCCAGTAGAGCAATCTGTTCTTGAAAGATTAGAAAGCCATACGTCTCTTCTGTGACGTCACGTACAATTTGGTTCTCATAGAACACATCGTCTGGTGCATCTTTAGCCTTTACATAGTCTTCATGTACGCCGGCAGATAGTGGGCCGGGACGGAAGATAGAAGTGATAGCGGAGATGTCAACAATAGAAGATGGCTTGACAGACTTACAAAAGTTCTGTGCTCCAGACTCTGTGAACTGAAAGATTCCAGCCCACTTACCTTTATGAAACACATTCTTATATACTCTCTGATCATCGAAGTTCAGAACAGAGGGATGCAAATTCTTGTTATAGAACTCCTTAACCTGCATGAATGATGGATTCATGTTACCTTGCTTCTTGAGTATTCGTTCGATGGCGCCTTGAATCATACGAAGGGTTGTTAAGCCAAGTAAGTCGAACTTAATGAAACCCATTGGTTCAAGTTGACGGACGTTCTGTCCCTCACTCCATGGAGTCTGAATTACACCACCTGATTGAATCAAGGGCATGTGACTGTCCAAGTTCTCTGCGATCACCACGCCACCGGCATGACGAGAGCAAGATCGATATTGCCCAACCATAGATTTGACATGCTTTTCTACTTGTGGATATTTCTCCAAGAAAGACTTGAGAGTACTTGAGAACTCTAACACCTCTTCCCATGTGGGAATATACATACCTGCTTTGATACCATGCTTCTTCTTGGCAAGCGGAGTTGCTTCAGCAATCATTTTACCTGTTACAATGTTAACTTCTTTAAATTCAATGTCATACATCTTAGAGATGTCCTTGATTAAAGACTTTAACTGTAGCGTGTTCCAGTTGGAGATAGGAGCAACGCAATCAGTTCCCCACTCCTCAATGAGATGATCTTTAAGTTCCATAGGCTCCGCCACATCATAATCGATATCTGGGTAGTCCTTAGCGTCTTTACGTAAGAAACGTGAAAACAGTAATCCATACTCAATAGGATCAACCTGTGTTATGCCAAGTGCATATGCTACTAAAGATCCGGCTGCTGAACCACGTCCAGTACCTGTGAGCATCATATTAGATGCTTTGTCTGCCACTGCTTTCATAGTCAAGAAGTACTTTGAGAACCCACGTTCTGAGATTACAGACAGTTCTTCGTCAATCCGTTCTTTGTAGGTTTTGGCTGTCTCCTTGTTTGCTCTGTTCTGATCTTTGAGGATATTGAACATCCCTTCAGTTGTAAGGCGCTTAAGATAGCCATCTTCAGTATATCCAGACGGTACAACAAAATCTGGTAATCGTACTGTATTGTCCGGAAGGAAGTCTTGGATACGTTCAAAGGCAATAGTTTGTGTCTCTTTGATAGACTCTAGGACAATATCATCGTCATAGGATACTCCACACTCGTTTGCATATCTCTTGTATGATTCCCACATTTGTTCTGCGTTCTTAGGATAAAGTTCGCACTCTAGTTCTTGAACCTCAGCAGGAAGGGACATGTCTAGCCACTCTGGTTTAGATCTACCAAGCCAACCAAGTCGCTTATATAGTTCTCTGTCTTGCCATGCTTCAGGTGTTGGATAGTGAGAGTCTGCTGTAGAGATCAACTTAAGCCCAGTCTCTTTATGGATCTGAATTATGTGACGATTAAGTTCATGTTGTTGAGGAACACGATTCCATTGCAATTCTCCATACCATCGATCACCCAAAATAGATTGAAAGCGTTCTGTTAGACGTCGCATCTCGCTTAAGACGGCTTCATCACCTTCCTCGTGAAGGCTCCAGTAAGCACCTGCATAGACTCCCCCCAAACAAGCAGAGGCTGCAATAACATCTTCTCCATACTTCTCTAAGAGTCCGAAATCAACTCTAGGCTTACGATAAAAATAGTCACCCTTGTGAGACTCAGACACCATCTTAAAGATGTTGTTAAGCCCCTTCTGGCTCATAGCAATAAGAATAAGATGACGAGAGCGATTAATGTCAGAACGTCCTTTAGACTTAGATTCTCCTTCTGTTTCGATTGAGATTCCTGATGAATCGTCTTTGATCTCTTTCTTGCGCTTCTTGTCTGCTTTTGCTTGTTCATACTTTTCTCTCCATTCTACTACGTCTTCAATAAAATATGCTTCAACACCAAAGATTGGCTTGAAGTCTTTTCCTGCTTCTTTCATCTTCTTGGCGTGGAGTACCTGATAAGCAAATCCATTCATGTTGCCGTGATCTGTTAAGGCAAGTGCTTTTGAGCCATTGGAGTGGGCATAATCCATGTGATCCTGTGGATAGCCGAAGCCATCGAAAGGAGAGCCAACTCCAGAATGTGCGTGTAAATTAACGAAATCGATATTCTTGATATCCATAAAATAACCTCCCTAGTCATGTGTTGTGTATATACTATACGTTCTAGGAGGTTATTTTATTCAAATAATTATTTTATATTAGTCAATCTGATTCTGCATTAACATTTGAAAATACTTAAACGCATCCATTCTGTTAAATTCTGTTCTGTCTGAAGACTGTGCTTGGCGCAATGCTTTGGAAAATTGATTACTTACAGCCTCTCCGGGGCCGGAGGCTAATTCAGAACCGTCATCCCTACGAGTTGTTATAGACTGTTCTTGAGGCTCTTTTCTGTTACTTGGATAAGCACTCCAACTTGATTTAACTGCTTCGCGATAGACTGGCATAAACTTTCGCCTAATCACCATCACATCTGCTTGCGAGAAGTTGTCATATTTGGCTTGATCTTTAAGATATTCATCACTTGCCTTGTATATAAAACTCAAAAAAGAATTAGGGCTGTCTTCGAAAAAAGAACTGAACTGAGGGAAAGACAATTCGCCTAATTCGGTACTGATTTCATTTAGTAGTGCTTTGTTTTCGTACAGCACTTTGGTTAACTCTTCTTTTACGAGTTGTTTGATATAAGATTTTGTCACTTTCATTTTTGCTTCTCCTTGAATGAATGATTTTTTTATTTTTTTATACTTGTACAAACTCAAGTGGCAAATCGTCGGTTATTCCGGCATCTTTTCTCAATGCTTCAATAGAAAACTGATCTCCAGAAGCCGCCTTTTGGATCATGCCCCAATATGGCTGTTGTCCTTTTTTGATAGTATACGGCTTGTCAACGTGCTTCGATGAAAGCGTTGCGCTTTCTTTACCTATTCGCATAAGGTGATTTTCGCCACGCTGATTGGCAAAGTCCGAATCGATGCCTTCGTTCAATACCATAGTTAACTCTTCTTTGATGAGTTGCTTGATATAAGATTTTGTTACTTTCATTTTAAATTCTCCTTAAATGAACGATATTCGAAGTAAATAGTTAATTAATTTCTTATTATCAATTATTCTAATAAGTTTTTCTTATATCTTGAAGGCTCTATCCATTTCTCAACAACTGGTTTTGAGATCTCAATGTTTGATTCTGCCCATTTCTTATAACCATCAAAAGAAGTGGTGTCAAAATAGTAAGACAAGTCAAGTGTTGTAGCGTCCTCTCCAAGTTGGGAGAATACATCTTCGAGTTGAAAATGCCTTCCACTCCACCTTTCTTCTGCAGGGAGTAGTTCTCTAGGTATACCATCTTCGTTTTTCTTGCCTCCCGGCACATACCTACCTGTACCTTCTTTGCGAACCCATGCTCGACAGTTTATAAAGTCTTCCTCGTTGAATGTAAAGCCTAACATCTTGCCTTGCTTGATCCCTTCTCCTTGTGAAGTGATTCTAAATCTCTTGTGAGTGGATATTGGCTTCCTGTACTCTCTAATCATCTCTGGAGGATAGATGCTCCACGGGAAAGCAACGTAATACATATTAGGCACTACCCACTTGGAAAGTTGATTAGACACCCTGTAAGCCATGTAAGCACCTTCTATAATACTCCATCCATATGAATCTCTCTTATTCCTGTTCTTAATGTCAATCGACGTAAAATATATCGGTATCATTGATCTTTTTGCAAATCTATCGGGATCCATTGGACGATGATAGTTTACCGGATCATAAACATAATCTCCTACCACTTTCTTAAACATTGGTTGGATATCTGGATCAGCAACTATCCATATTGTCTCACAGCCTGCCCATGCACATTCCATGATTGCTCTATGGATCATCAGGTAATTGTCATTGATCGGGAGCATACATGGGTGATAAGGTAGGTTGTATTGCAGAGGAACAGAAGACAAGGGGATTATTCCTGCCAAATGAAAGTTAAGATTACTCAATGGAATTCCTCATCTAAAATATCATATTCAATAATATCTTCAATAGAATCAGCAATTCTAGCCATTATTGGAGATATCTCTCTTTCGCCCAAGATCAGTTCAAACTTCTTTTCCATATTCCAGAATATGGAACTTTGAGTTCTTAACCTTACTGCTGTCTGGCTATATTTCCAATGATCTAAGTTATCTTGACTGATGATAGACTTTGCACACGCTTTATGCTTTCTGCCCTTGTCTTTCATGAACACAGTCTCATATGCAATAGTATCTTCAAATTCACAATCTTGTGACGGAAACAAATTTGCCGATAGATCATAAATCTTGTTCATATGAATATAGTCATTAACCATGTAAGTTTTGTTTCCTAATGTATACTTGGGAAAATCAAAGAGTATCGTTTTCTTTGAATTGACATTAATTATCTTATTGTCTGCTCGGATTGTAAACATTCGAATGTTCTGCCCCATGGGGATTGATTCTGTGAATGTATTCTCGAAGACTCCCTGAAGTGGCATCAAGCCCATAACTCCTAATCGATATGCCATGATATTCCACAATTCTAGCCTTTGCATGCCTCTAGACTCTTTTTTCCCTGATAAAAGTTCAAACTCCGTAACATTGTTCTCAACCTGAATCCTAGACAGATCTAAGTCAGAAGATAAGTGATAATGAGGTAGCGGCTTCAATGTCTCATCCGCAAAAATTGGGATTTGATACTTGAATGCTGTAACCATTGCTTGAACCGTACTACCGATTATTATTTTGTCAAAGTAGAGATCTGTCTCACGATGTGGATTTGGCTTCACTCTTCACCTTCCTATATGCATTAACTGTCACTGGGAACAAATCTGTTGCTAATTCTAGGCATGCTTCTGCTACCTTCTGTATCTCCCACTGCGCTCCTTCATGTGTCCTGAGTTCCACAAACTTCAAAAGATTATTAAGATTAACTGTGCCGTAATATTCTGTGTATAAGTTTTGTGGCAAAACTCCTCTAGCCTGTTCCCTGCATACCCCAGCATCGATCAACTTGTTGAAGAAGTCTAATGACTGGACATGCCAAGATTTCATAGCGTCAGATGCTGAAATATAGGAATCGATAAATTGTGGTGTAATAGTAGGGTTGACAGTATTATCCTCATTAGATGCCTGCCTATTGCTCTCATGTTGGGTTCTGAACTCTAGAGGTTCATAAAACTGGAGATTTTTGTCCGTATAACGTCTACTAATCTCGTTATAACTCCAAGTGCGGTGCCTATGATGCTGAGAGCGAACAAACAAAGGCACAACGAATTTAAAAGTAATAAGATTATGCTCAAGTGTTGATGTGTGGCGATGCTTAATAAGGTAATTGATAAGTCGCTTGTCTCTCCTATCGAGTTCGGACTTTTCGATACCAAAAGAAACCCTTGCAGAGTTAACAACAGTGATGTCGCTGCCCATGTAATCAACAAGGCTAACTGAGCCAATATTGTCTCCGTAAGTAAAAATCGTTCTGTTATTAGCATTACTTTTGTCATCAGTCCCATTCATTTTGCCTCCATAAGTAGTACTATATAGTTTTCCGATACTATATGATACATTTTACCTTCAATCAAGATATCTTCAATCATAGAGTTCTCCACATATGCTTCGCCACTATATTCTCTTTTACAATCATCAGCACATGCAATGATGTTGACTTTAGCATATCTCTCTACTTTTGTAGTTTTATAATCTTCCGGAAGCAAAAATGTGCCTTCCTCTTCTTTAATCTCTTTAATTGGTATCTCTACCAATAAATGTCTATTAACTGGTTTCATAAAAAAAATCCTCCTCTTGGTATATATTATACGTTTGAGGAGGATATTATATTCAATCTAATTTAGAAGATTTCGCAGGAACCTCCGGCACAGGCTAACTCACCTGAGAGATTTGTTTGATCTTCTTCTTCTGAGACATTATCAAGATTAATTTCTTTCAAACTCTTGAGCATTTGATGATATTGCTCTTCTGTGCAGTCTTCAAATGGAGCCTGTTTATAAGAATGATCATTGAATGGCAAAACTGATAGTCCATTATAGGAATCACGATTATTCCACATCCATTCTCCTACTGTTTCCCATTCGTTATCTTTGATGGTTACAGTGGCAGAGACATTGTGTGAATTCTGTCCTTTTTGGTGTCCACCACGCACCCAAGAAGACGTTACAGCCTTAACCCTCTCTAACATGTCCATGGCACTCTCAGAACGCGTTATAGAGCCTTCAGGAGCCTTTTGTGGTGCAGAGATGACTGCAGTGTCATGTGGAGAGAAGTATTCATCCTCAACCAACTCTGGATGATGCTCTGCTAGGTGCTTATAGATTGCTTCGTTTTTTCCTACGCGGATTCTGCGTATATAATAATCATTATGCCACGCATGGATACCACTAGACGTCCCTAGAGTTAAAGAAGTTGTGCCTGCAGGCTTTACACAAGTGGTTCTTGCTGCCGGCTTGATACCAATCTGCATTGCTACACGACGATTCTCTTTCTTAACTTCCAATGAAGCCTTGCTCATGTCCAACTCCAAGACTCCACCTGAGGCGATACCTGTCATAGAAACTCCAACTAAAGCGTCCTTTTCAGTTGTGCGTTGCCACACAGGACGTAGGTAATGAAAATCGGTATACCCTGCTTGTAGAGTTCCAATAAATGCTGCTGCTTTTGCTCTCTTCTCTAACTCTTCTTGCGTATCAACATCTGAGACATTGATTTCTGTCAAATTACAAAATTGATACGAACGTAGAGCGATTTCACAGCATGGGTTTGTGCCCCAGTCTTTATCGTTAGAGAAATAGAATCCGGGCTCTCCTGCACCTGATGCTCTGACGCGTTCCCAAATGTCCATAAAGAATTCTTTTGTGACTCGATGGCGAAGCAGAACAACAGAATTGTTTGCTCGTCCTCGCTGAGGGTTGAGTTCCCACCAGTTTCCTGATTTTGCTGCCAGCATCTCAATGTCATCTGCTGAGAACAAAGAAATCAGAGCAGCACGACGGATACCGCCTGCCAATACTGCATCGGCAATGTGACACATAATATCATGCGCTTCGATAGTAGACAGTTTTTCACCATCCTCTTTCTGGCGTAAGATACCTTTAACCTTTACAATACACTCGCGAAGAGGCTGTGGGCCGGGTGCTTTACCACCGGAGGTTACCAACTTGGCACCTTTGGCGCGAATATCTGAAAAATCAAAACGAATCTTTGATGTTCCCTTGAAATAAGAATTCAAAAGCACCTTGATGGCGTCTGCCCATCCTTCGATAGAGTCTGCCACTAGATACCGTCGAGTTCTACTCTCATTTGGTTTACGAATTTCTGGTAATTTGTCAATATGATGTCGTTGAACAGAAAAGCCAACTCCAGTTCCTCCCAAAAGCAAGAACATTGCTTCTGAGAATGAGCGAAGATCATCAACGGGCATAAAAGCACAGTTAAAGATGCGATTAGGAGAAACCTCAATTGGCTTACCTCCAAACTGCATACTTCTCATAGACGGAAGTACTTTCTTATCAAATACCATCTTATATGTTTCAATAATCTCATCTGATAGGCTAGGGTACTTTTTAATATGCATCTCCATATTGCGAGTGACAAGTTCTTTCCAATTCTCTCGTCTCTGCTTGTCTTCCAGATATCGAGCGTATTTCATATGGACAGTTATGTCCGATAATATTTGATTTGATACTTCCATAATTAATTCTCCTTGTTTTTGTTGTTTTTGTATCTTTCGTATAAACTTGCTTTGTGCTCAGAGAGAGATTTTTCTTCAATCTCTTGCATTGTCTCTGTAGATTCGGAAAGTACTTCCATACTAACAGTACTCCAATCGGCAATAATTGGATATACAATTCCATCGACTCCATTTCTATTTTTTGCTACAAACATTCTTCCTGTGTTGTTAACTTTATCCTGTGCTGTCCTAGAGACAGAACAAATAAAGTCAGCGACAAAACATTTGTTAAATGCTTCAGATATTGACTCCATTGTGACAACCTCAGCGTTAAGTCCTGAACGGTTTGTCTGAGATGCTGTCCATAGTGGGCATTGGAACATTTGAGACATCCCACGTAATTCTTCATAAATATTTTCCAAATCATGTCTTTTCTCTCTAGAGATACTGACAGGCTTGAGCAAATCAGCGTAATCAACTATAATCATGCCTACTTCAATTCCTCTCTTTTTCAGTTTTTCTAAATGATTTCTGATAGTGTTGGTTGAGGCAGATTTAGTAGGATATTCCTTAATGATGAGAGAGCCTTCAATTTGACTAATTTCATCATAAACTTGCTCCTTGAAACTATTCAAGTCTGATAATGGCACTTTCGTGATGCAAGAGTCATAACGTCTTCCAATTACTTTATCAGAAAGTTCAAAGGTGTAGTGAACAACAGTTTTTCCGTTTTTAACTGCTTCTGAACCTAGGGCAGTCAAAACCATTGACTTACCTGCTCCAGTTGGCGCCACCACAACTCCCAATTCTCCCATACCGAGTCCACCACCTGTGATGTCGTCAACATGTGCCCAACCAGTAGATTGTGGATTTCGAGCCTTAAGGGCATATCTTTCTTCAAAGTCTGTAAGGTATTCATAACCTGCTTCATTTCCCAATCCTAGGGACAGTGCATCATTGATGATCTTGCTTATCTCATCAAATGAAGAAGACTGCATCAACTCTACAGTCTCCATTAGTGCTCCTTTTAGTTTCTGCTTTCTACAGAAATCTAGGCTTACACCCATAATATACTCAGAGTCTTCTACTTCTGATCCGTGGATTCTACCAAAGTACTCTTTAACCTGTCTTTGCAATGCTTCATGCTCAGAGTCTAGTTCTGTTCTTAGTATCGTAATCATCGTTTTGTATGTTGGATGAACTTTGTATTTTTCTCGATACATAAGTATCTTAGAGACAAATGTCTGCAGATATGACAGTTCAAAAAAGTTTATATCTAAAACTTCGGTAATCTGATCACAATAGTTTCTATCCTCTAGCATTAATTGTACCATTGATTCTTGAAAATGTTTTCCAAATCTGGAAAAATCTTCTGGCATTTTTTTCATATTCATTAACCCTCCTTTTTTGTTGTATAGTCTATACGTTTATGTTGTTTGTTTTATTCAGAAATTATTCTCCTCATTGTCTGCTCAAGTACTTCCCACTTAAGTGACATGAATCCGTCTTCTGATAGCATTAATTTAAAGCCTGTTAGATTAAAGTGCTTATCTCTATCAACCAAGCAGTTTTCAACCATTTGACGTCTCTGATAAGATACGGAAGGTTGATATAGTTGCATGATTTTATAATTTTCATGAATCACATCTTTATGTTCTAGAACTGCTTCTAGATACTTACTCTTCTTCTTATTTAGAAGTTCATTGGTAGCATTAAATAGATCTTGGGCACTATATTCTTCATCTTCTGACAAGAAAGGAAAGAATTTAACCACCCTTCCAAATCCAATTCCCGGCACTCCGGGAAGATTATCAGACGCGTCTCCAACCATTGCTCTAGCCAGTGCCATATTTTTTGGATGTATCTTTAGATCCTCTAAGATCCTCTTTGTGTTCAAGACTTCCCATGGCTTTTTTGCAGGACGCATTAGAATGGTTGTATCATCACACAACTGCATAAAGTCCTTATCATTTGAAAGTATGATCTTCTGATCCTGTGCCACTCCTTTAGCCTGAACAATCGCTGAGATGATATCATCTGCTTCAATGTCTTCAAACATGAATTGGCAAATTGGAAGATGTTCTAGATACTCTAATAGCCTAGATTGCTGCCACACCTTGTTGTTCTTCTCTTCTTGCAAGGAGAAGTCGTATCCCATATCTTTTGGTAGGTGAACAACCTTTCTTCCTGCTTTGTAATTAGCGTTAATTTGGCGTCTCTTTCTAGAGCCACCACTCCCGTCCCAAACGATTACTACATCGTCAGGCTTAGTTAGTCTTATAGACTTCTGTAAAGACTTCAGAAAGCCAATACAGCCACCTGAAGGGTTTCCTTGTATGCTAATACTTGGATCCCTTGCGTAGCACCTAAAAAACATATTAAGCGCATCAATAATTAAAATTTTTCTCATATTCCCTCCGTATATATTATACGTTTGAGGGGGCAACCTTATTCAATGTTTTATTCCTACTGCTAAAAGAAACTCTTCGCCCAAAGTTCCATCTTCCATCATCTTTTTAACAACGGCGATGGCTAGTTCTCTATTGCCGTCTGCTAGTTTGCTTTGAATCATATAAAACAACTCTTTTTCACTAAGATCGTTCTGTGTAATTCCAGAACCTTCAGGGGCATTACGCCAATCATGACTCATTCCTCCAAAGTGAGCGTCTAAATAATGCCCCATGAAGGGGTGGTTAATTATTTTTTGAACTTCTCTTGGGGAAATTTGTGAAGCAGATTTCTTTTGCTTCATATGTCTTCTGAGTCTAGACTCGTTTAATTGTTCTTTTACTAATTGTCTAATGTATGATTTTGAAACTTTCATTGATATATTCTCCTGTTTTGATATAAATAGTCACAAAAAAAACTCCCTACCAAACTAATGATAGGGAGCCACAACATACAACAAAGGAGTCATTTCGTACTACGTTCTACGTTTCGTTATCTTCGTAGTACTGGGATGCCTCGCCCAATCTTTTATCAAATTTCATGATGACTTCTTCATCAATAATCTCTAATACAATTCTTTTAAATTCTTCATCTTCTCGAACTATGTCGGCAAACTTTGATTTTTGGAACTTCTTTTCATATCCATTCTTCTTTAAAGTAAACCAAGCACCGCTATTGTTGATACACTCTGATGATGCGATTGCATCAAACCAAGATTCTTCATCTTGTATACCTACTTCGTCACCCCATAGAATCTTAAAGTTACACATTCTTCCATGTGTTCCAAAGCGAGATTTCTCTAACTTACACTTAACTTCGGAACCGATTCTATATCCTTTATCGTCAGTAACAAATGATGCTTTTGCTTTTCTCCCTGTTAGCCAAATTCGGAGGGAATATGAATATATCAATGCTTTTCCACCGGGAGTAAAGTAAGGCGTAGTCATTGCTTCTGAAGGGCTACGTGTGATATTGTCTTTCAACTGGTTTAGTACCAACAATGCGGAGTTGGAGTTCGAAATTGGCTGAAGTAATTTAGCCAATCCTTTAGATAGAATACGTGGCTTAACTGCCATAGTACTCTGTGGGTTAAAATCGCCTTCTAAGTCAGCGATAGCCGGGGTAAGAGCCAAACTATCCCACACGAATAGATTGTTTTCTTCTCCCGATGTCAAGATCGTCTCAATTGTTTCTAGTACGAACTCAACATTCTGAGCCTGAATGTATATGAAATCTCCATAATCTTCAACACCTTCTGTGTCTAATAGACATCCACATTCTTCCAAGAAATCAGAACTAATTGCCGACTCTGAGTCGAAATAATAAACATTATAACCTTTCTTTTGAGCATTTCCAGATATCTGAGCAGCCATATAAGACTTCCCAGTACCACTAAGTCCTGCTAATTCAGAAATCCTTCCAATTGGAATTCCTGCTTTTTTTCCTCTACATATAATAGAGTCTAGCCAAGTAGAGCCTGTAGGAATCCAATCATATACATCAGTTGGATTCTCTTGAGTTAAATCGTGTGCTACAGAGCCACCTGCTAACTTATTAATCATCTTCAATTTATCTTTGAAAGATAATTTACCAGCACTAGTGCTAGATTTTAAATTCTTCTTGCGAGCCATTTTAGTTTCCTTTGTTATACTTTATACGTTTGAGCATGTTGTTTTATTCAATTAAAAAGACAGTTTTTTATAGAGAACTGCCAAACTCTCGACAAATAAACCTTATCGACTAGAAGGTGCGTTACTTCTGCCACCTCCAGAAGGGTTTCCAGTAGTGCTCGGCCATCCGCCGCCATTACCTTGTCCTCTTCCGCCTGATGAACCTTGCGATCCACCTGATGATCCTCGTGAACCACCTGAATTATTTCCACTATTCTTTCCCATTTTGAACTCCTTTTTTATTTAAAATAAGGCATCTGTAACCCCATGCCTACCTGCGGAACGAAAATTAACGGTAACTTACCACTCAAAGAGAGATAAAATAAACGGGTAGTTTTTGAAGAGAACTACCAAACTCTTACTAATATAGGAGATAAATCTATGATAGTAATTCTTTAAAAGCCGCATCTACATCGGAAGACTCTGATTTGGAATACTTTGTAGTACCAGTAGAGTTATCCATTGTTGAAGAACCTGCTTCTGCATTTAGGAACTCTGACAACATTGTTTCAATTTCTTCTGTAGTCTTTGAATTAAAGTTATCTACAAATGAAGGCATTGAGTCCATGATTCGAACCGTCTCTTCGGAAGATTCTGTCAATGTACTTGGACGACGACGTGGAGTGATTTTAGTTACTGGGAACTGTGCTCCGGGTGGTTTGCCATAGTTGATAGTCAAGTCAGTACCGCCATCGGTATCAGTGATATCCCCATAGTCCGGATTTGTTACCAATCCAATCAATTCGCCATAAGCCGTCTTACCATAGCCCCACAATTTGATGCCTTGCGCTTCATCACCTCGTACTACTACAGGTGAGAAAAATCGCTCCTTTGCAAACAAGGTTTTACAGAACTTAAGTGTTTCAGTATCACCTGCCTTTTTTGCGTCATTGTAAGTGCTCCAAGCAAAGTTGCATACAGGGCAATCATCGCCATGCATCTTCTTAGGACACAAAAATCCGGGATTCTTACCTACATTATAATGAAAGTAGAATTGTTTGAACGGATCACCATCTTCGGGACATACGATACGAATCGTTTGATCTCCGTCTTGTGGTTTCCAAAATGCGTTTTGGGTTGAGTTTCCATTGCCGTTTCCTTGCAATGCATTTAGTTTTTGTTTCATCTTGTTAAAATCTATAGCCATAATATTTCTCCTTTGTGTTAATTTTGACTTTTGTCTAAAGTAGGAATGATTGAACTATCATCCCTCTATAGTATTATACGTTTGAGTTGTTTGTTTTATTCAAACTTTGTTAATCTAATTCATAATCTGATACGTACTTATATCCACCTTTTCCATCTGAAACTTTGTGATAAGTATCATCTCCACTCCAGCCTTGTTCTTCGGTTTCATAGGATTCCTTTACAGGGCGTCCTTTGTATGTTTTATTACTCATTAAACCTCCTTATTGATTTGAGTTGTTGAAATTGTTAAGAATATTCTCATCTGATTCAAATGAAACCACTTCTTCTGTGTTTGCTGTGCGCCAATTGAATGTACGCCATCCCTTAGATTCAAGATCCCAGACAGTTTCCAGTCCCTCTTTAAGGTTACGTGCTTTGCCTGTTCCTTTAGTATTGCTTTCTACAAAAGTAGTTGGCAAGTCTTGGGAACGAACAAAGAACATTGTTCGAATTTCTCCATTTGATTTAGAAAAAGTTCCACGATAGTATTTGATGTTTGTCATTTTATCTCCTGTTTAGTTGACATATTATATACGTTTGAAGCCTTCATTTTATTCAGATTGAATTTTCGATGATGATTTCAAAGCAAAAGAAAAGCCTTCTTCTAAATCTGTTGAATACACTCCAAAAGAAATTGACTTATCTCCTGATTCTGAGGAAGAGATATTTGTTAATTTTTCAAACAACTCTTCATCGTCTTCTATTCTTATACGATTGACTCCAAAGAAATATTCAATTTGATTAACATCTTTCATCTCAAAGCAATCTATAGACTGAGATTCATTAATATCTACAACACTAATGGTTCCTACTCTAGAACTGATGTATCTATCTCTAAATGTATCAAACACTGGATCTGAATTAATGTATATGTTATACCAATGTATTGACGTTGCAAGTAGTTTGTTGATCTTAGGGTAGAAACTCAAAATAGATGTCTTCCCAACTATGTCAGACATAGAGTTATTGTTAAATATAAACATTCTTTCAAACACACCTGATCTAGTATACTCCTGAAGAATGTGAAAATGTGCTCTATTTCTCATTATTGATTTCTTGTCTAGTGTAGATGAGTCTGGCTTGACATATACAATATTAATTTTCTTTTCTGTAAGTTCTTTCAAGATCCAAAGAGAACAAGCAGATACTTTTCCCGATCCGCAGACAATAAAATATACTTCCTCATCATCATCTAGCGAGCCTATGAGTTTTGTTAAATCTATTGGATTTGCATCATAGAGTTCTGCTGATTGCTGTGAAGGTATATAAAAACAATTCTTCTTTCTCTTATACTTATCCTCTGAGTCTAGTAAAAAGACTTTATACTGAGGATATTCTTTAAATAGTTCTGCTATCTTACATCCTGCTTTTCCTAATCCTATTATATTCATTTTAGTTCTTATCTCCTTATTTCTAATTGTTTTAGTTTATTTATAATATATTTTACTTAATATTATTATATTATAATCATTTTATTTTATTATTATAATATATTTTATATAATATTATATTATATATTAATTTTATTTAAATTATATAAATCCTTTCCTGCTGAAACAGTAGCAACAAATCTGCCCAATTTGGTGTTTCTGAATTCTTCAATAATCGGCTTTATAAGTTCCTTATCTTCGGAAGCAAAGTCCAAGATGACGCTGTCGTGAAGTGTGAACGCTATGTAACTCTTTCTGCCCTTCAAGAGTTCATAGATCGCCACCATTCTTTCTAGCACCAAGTCTGCACATGTACTTTGAATAAGGTAGTTTAAAGCATGATAATCATCACATTGTATTTTTCTTTTGAATATATTCTCAACTGAACCGTATATATAATATCTGCCCAATATTAAATCTCTATCATACTGCCCACTAGAGACTGTATCGTCTGAATTAGGATTATACAACCAAGCAAAGAATCTTTTCTTCGCTTCGTCTCTAGTACTATGATAGAGATTTTTTGCGTTATAGTCGTGTATATCTTCGTCTGGCTGATCTAATCCGAGTAGAGCAAGTACGACTCTTGCCTCTGCTGCATTGTAATCTAACTCAATAAAGAAATCATTGTTAGGCTTTATACAAGCCCTGTATTCTTTCTTCATGTTCATTAGAGGTAGCGAATCACCTGAAAGGCTTAGTCTGCCCGTCTTAGAGCCGAATAAGTTATAGTCACAGTACGCATCTCTACTTGTAAATTTCTTGTAAAGAAGTTTTGCTTTTGGTTCAGTCCAAAAGTCTTGTAATACTTTTGTATCTAGGTTGACTTTTCGATACTTGATGTCTGATAATACTTGCTGCACTTGCAACAAATGATCATAGTTTTCTGGACGGGTGTACTTGTCGAATATCCAATTGCAAATTTGATTACGGATATTGCAATACTCCTTAAGAAATCTTTCTGGTGTCAAGTCAAAAAAGCAATTTTCAACTAGATTAACCTTTGCTAAGTGGTTTGAGCGAATGAAAGCCTTAAGTCTATTTGTGATCCTTTCCCAATCTTTCAAAAGATGAGATGGGCACACATCACTAAGGCTTTTTCCATTGACGTAAAGTTGAGCGTATTCGATAGGCATTCCATATAAAAAGTTTGAGTAACCCCAAGTCTTAGATAAGCCTTCCGGTATATCGTTGAAATGAAGTTCGCCATTGGAATACACACCGACACACTCTGATTTATCGTCGAGTGTTTGGAATAGCATATTTTCTCCTATAATTTGATTGTAAATGTGCTATTCTTATACGTTTGATGGGTGGAGAATATTCTATAATTTTCTTCTTTTTTGGTTCGAACCCCATAATTTGCGCCATCACCGACGATCAGACATGTTTTGTCATGAATATGATGTAGGCACTCTGTCAATCCATAATGCTGAAATACTTCATATGCCTCTTCGACAGACAAATCAAAGTATTCTTGATTCCATTCTTTTTTGGCTTCTTTTGCTCTAATATAGTAATACAACTCTATCAGTTTTCTGTCCGTAAAGTCAGTATCAGTTCTTTTCTTTCTATATGTCAGTTTGGACTTAGAGCCTTGTCCACATATCTTTGTCTCTGTATAGTAAGGGAATGAACTTAAGTAACTGTCATAAAAAGATAACATATATTTTCTAAGTGCGCTAATTTCAAAGAAGTGAGTTTGATAATAACACTTATCAAACATATCTTGAAGGTTTTTATAACCTTTCTCGTTCATTCTATGCTGCATTTGCGGCGATTCTAAATCTGCAACAAATCTCCATGGAGCATTTTTATCTACCATGAATCCATATGCATTTGCAATTTTCTGTATTTGCAAAAAATGTTCGTCTAAGATATATGAAGTATACTTCTTTTTATCGTCATCGTGTTTTGCTGTTGATATCTCAAAAACTAGCCCACTCATTGCTGGACTTGCAGCACGTCGTAACTGAAGATTGCTTCTTGTCATTGGGAATACAGGCAAAAACACATCTAAAAACAAAGTAAACTCTTTTATGTAGTCTCTATAGTTCTTGATCTTGTTAGAACCTTGCTTGGCATACTTTTTTATAAACCCTTGAAATATAGATTCCATTGTCTTATGGTGATCTGATAAACTATCAGTCCATCCGGTTTTCACCACAAATGAGTAATATGTGCTTTTTTTCTTTAATTTCTTTATCTCTTTCATCCTGTTAATCTTGTCTAGCATATCTGTCAGAGCCTCACAAACGAAATCTAAGAGCAGTACATCATCTGTTCCGGGTACAAGTCTAAGAAACTTGTTAGAAGGATACACAGGGCGATTATGGGTGTCTATACGTCCATATAGAATCTTATCATGTATGAAGTCAATTGATTGAAATTCAGGAAAAATATTTCTTGATTCTCCTTGGTACTCTGACATATCATCAATAGCATCTCCACTGATTGTATCTTGAGAGCCGGCAGCGAATCCTTTAGGAAATGCATGTTCAAAATAATACCTCTTGTTGTGATAAA
>VMHT01163171.1_pt1 | contig 22694 bp, 33 predicted proteins | sample 4693611 | NCBI WGS metagenome assembly VMHT01 (sample SAMN12280063, study PRJNA550983) | marine metagenome | isolation source: seawater sampled from same location over 5 years 0.02-0.2 micron viral filtrate | place: USA: collected off the coast of southern California halfway between the port... ...
CATGAAAATCATCCCGAATACGAGTAATAAAGTCTGTGAACTTATCAACAGCGTCAACTGTAGCAACATTATTTGACCCTATTGAGCCAACAGCACCTGCAAAATAAGGATTGTAGGCTTTTTCATATGCAGAGTTAAATCGGCTTAAAGCTTCGACATAAAGTGAACCATTTTCTTGCCAACCATCATTCTGAAAACCTGAACCACCTTGATATGCAGGAACAATAAGAACATTCTCTCCTGTTTTTTCGTGATACAATTTAGCAAAGTCAATAATAAAACCAGACCTGTTAGGGCTATAACTAATACCCTCAATATTTTCCTCTGTGGCAAGAACAATTTGCTGCGTACTTGGTTGCCAAGCTAAAACATTATGATGCGGCGTTGTGAATGGTTTTTTTGAAAACTTCATTCTGCTGTCACCATATGCTAAAAATACAGCCGTTTTATTTTGTGTGTTAGTCAATATAATCTCCTGATTTTTTAATTACCCTTAATGTATGATTATAATACACAAAAAATAACCATCTAAAAATTGTATCTCACATCAATTAGTAGGCGCCGAAGATTTATATGGATGATCGGATGGCAATCTTGCCGTTAACCCCCACTTATGAGCAAGGTATCCTTCTACAATATCAAATTCATCATCTGATAATCTAATATTAAAAAATATAATTTCCGCTATAGAGCCTTCTAAACTGTTAGAAAATCCATTAAAGAACGTCCCTATATTACCATTTGTGGGAGTGACATCATTACCGCTTGTATCAGAAACAAAAGCATTGCCATTGGCTGATATTCCAACTTCTGTACCTGATCTACGCCCGCCATATATATTGTAAACTGTCTTTGTTGTTGATGTATCGTCAGGGCCAGCAAATTGACCACTAGAAAACTCTACAGTATTGGTAGTAACTTTATAGCGCATCCCCCCAACACTGCTACCATTATCAAAGTTAATGATACGTTGTTGCGCAGAATTGTTAGTTGTTTTACTAACCACAAATAAGCTATAATCCTGATTCAATAAAGAATACAAACCACTATTTAAAGAAAAATATTCACTACCTGAAAAATCTATAACATTTAAGCCATTTTGAGTGCTTGCGCCTGTTGTCGGCCTTGAAGCACCAGAAGCTGTTGCATGGTAATCATTTCCTGATTTATCATTCCACTGACTAACCAAGTCTGAAGTTTCCGTAATACTGTTTTCGTCAGAAGCATCAAGCCACCCAAACAAAGAAGAGAAATTACTAGGCTGCCAAAGTAATGCCCCCTTATTTGCCAAAGGATCAATCAATGGATTTTTTAGCAAACCTATTAAACCAGATTCAAGCATACGCCATCACCTTAGCTGCTGCGCCTGTAATTGTAATAACTGCACCTTTGGGAATTTTGTTTTCCAACCCTTTAGCTTTTGTATCTGCAATGGTTGTATCGAAGGCAAATGCAGTGCCATCTATTGTGATTGACACTGTAACTTCTCCGCCGTCTGCCCCGATAATAAGATATCCATCATGCGGCATTGTGTAAGTTCCACCTGCGGAAACTGATGTTTGTGCGATATATGCAGCCATAATACAACCTTATAAAAATAATTCCCCTTTATAATACTATAAAGAGGAAAAAAATAAAGTTATATAGTTAATTTTACTAAATTACCATTCATATGCCTTGAAGCGCGCCAAACCTATGAATGTGGTTGGTGCCTTCTTATATGGTGGTGTGACTAGACCCATTAAGGAGAAATTACCCAGTTCGATTTCAGAAGATGCTCCGACAAAAGGAATGACGCCTGATCCTGTAAGCTCTTTATATCCCGTCGCAAAGCCACCATGCACACCAAGATTTACCTTGAAGAAATCGCCATCATAAACAGTTGGTTGGTAATCCAAAGTCGTATAAAAAGAAGCATTGGAACCATAGCTGTTGCGGTGCGCATAATTCATAGAAAAACCAATTGCATCATCATTTTTAATAGACACCCCAAATGCTGGATCATCCAAAAAAAATTCATTCCAATCACCACCATCATGGCGATCAGATGTATGATGCGCGGCAATCGGCACATTAATCTTTAATTCTGTTGCGTGTGAAATTTGTGCTGCAAACATTAAGCACAATAATGCTGTAAGTTTTTTAAACATAGTAACCTTCCTCATGACTTAAGAAAGAGTATAGCATATAAATGATAAAAAACAGTAAAAAATATAACATTAGTCTACAATATAATGAAAAGAGCCGTATATCTCACCCGCTGTTGTGATTTCTGTTTGCAAGTCAGTAACATCATTTTGCGTTATGTTCGATACATTTAACAAAGTTATATAATCGGCCGTATCTGTAATAAACCCCCCCAGTATTGTGCCTGATGGCAGAGATAGAGAGTTGTAATATGAAAAGTTGATCCCATGTCTCTGGTTGGGACTGAAGTCAGTTGCAGCAAAAGGCAGGCCACCAATACGCGCCCCCCCCGTTCCTGTGAGGTTCGACCAACCCACTCTAAAAACACAATAGACCAACCTTCCAGTCTTAATATAATAACCAGATTGCTCATCATATGTAGTGGTTCCTGTTGTGGTTGTGCCATAAAGTGTGGGCGTCCAAGATGTTGGCGTTGAAACAACGTCATCAATCATAGCTATTTTGGGCGTTAATTGCTTAATATTTCCATCCGCAGATGCACCAAGCAATTTATCACCACTTGCAGCATCAACATTTGTGCCAATAGAAAGAGCTTTTGAGGTGCTTGATTGGTTGCCTACGAGTGCATCCGCTACGTTTGCTGTTCCCGTTGGTAACTCTGAAATTTTAGTATTTGCCATTTTTACGCCTTAATATATGTTACTGATCCACGCACCACATCACCATCACCTGCTGTTGTATGGCCAACATTAATCGTTGTTCCTGAAATCCATCCTATAAATTGAGAATCATTATTCTGATTATCAATAGCACCAGACATTCCGCCAGATGTATTATAACATATAAAATATGTTAACTGATTGGCTGCAAATGGAATATTTGTGATCGTTGCATCACTTGTCATCGTCACATCGAAATCAAGCGTAACACTATCCCCGTAATCAACATACACGCAACGAGATGCATTATAAGATGTAACGCTGCTTGGAACCCAAGATTGTTCACCTGCCTCAGATGCGGAGCCGCTAACAATTTGAAAATCTGTACCATCATACAAAACGCCAATCATTTGACCTGAAATTAAATCATTCGCTGAAAGTGTGGTTAAGGCATTATTAAAAACCTTTTTTACAGTCTTTGCGCCCAAACTATTAATATTCAACGTGACGCTGCCTGTATTTGTATTGGCAATCTTAATCCAAAACACTTGACCTGTCACATATGATGACGGGGCAATCCGCATAGAAGCTGTAAGGGCATTTGTGCCAGAAGCAGAAGCATAGTTAAATTCATTATTCTGCTGGTCATACATGTTAACATGACGGATACCGCCAGAAAAAGACCCATTATGAATAGATATTCTATTGTCTGTGGTGTTTACATCCAATTCACGTGAAACAAGTGTTCTTGCCTCTTGCGTGGCCTGCGCCGCTCCTCTTATTTGTACCTGCGTTGCCATTACTTACCTTGCTCTTTTAGGAACTTCTCAGCTTCTTCACGTGTAGCGAAATCATGATTGTCGATACCATCATTGTAAGTGAAAACTTGTGTTCTATCAATAACAGTATCTTTAATAGCCTCGACAAAAACACGATCAACAATAGGTCTTTGTTCTGTTTCTACTGTCCCATCTTCTTTGAAGATTTTAGCTTCTCTATAATTTCCACTTGGCACCTCTTTGTAATGTGCAGGCTGCAGAACTCTCTCACGTGTTTTTTCAACAAATCTTTCTTCTATCATTCCCAATCCTCACTTGATAATGTATCATTTTCCCAGTCATCACCTGTACGGGACAAAGTTTCATTCTCCCAATCCTCAGTGTCTGTTGTGACTGTACTTCCCACTGTGAAATTGTTGATTGTGCTATATGCACTTTTAGCTCTAACATTATTAAAAGCTACTATTCTTATATCATATGTAACATCTGGCTGCAATTGTGCGATTTCCATTTCAAAAATGTCACCATCAACTTTACCAGCGGATTTATATTCTGATTCTGTTGTTCTTTTAAATTCAACCTCAAAGAAACCGCCCTGTGTTACAAAGCTATTTGGTGATTCTTGCCACGCTGCCAACACCTTAAATGTCTTATCCCCAAGCTGCGTATCAATAAGAAAACTCGACAATGAAAATCCCGACACTGGCGGCACTGTAAATGGATCTGGAAGGTTGGTGTTTGGTGCAAGGTCATATGTTGTTTCTTCACCATTATTCCAATCATATACACCCTCTGCATTCTCCTGTAGCGTCATATTTACAACAGGGATAGGGGCTTCATTATCACCTTCAACATTTAAAGACCAATCTATGACCTCAAATATTTTATCAGACCAGCCATAACGATCAAATGAGAAGTATATATTATCCCCAGCTTGTACCTGCAATGCAGTCAATTTAAATGATGCTGAAAATATAATTTCTTGCCTTTGACGCTCTAATTCAATTTTTGCAATACGTTGTGCTGCGCTAGGCCTTTGAGTGAATGGTAAAGGCAAATCACGATCAATAATCTCACCGTCTTCACTCTGATATAATGCATTTTCGACAGGGGGGTAATCAGTAGGATTGTCATTATTAACAAGCCCTGTGAAGATACCACGAACACGATTAAAACGATCCTTTTTACTTTTCTTGGTGGTTACAGACACGCTTGTTATGATATCTGATTCGTTAAATGAGATAGTTGGCGCATAATATTGCGCTGACAATATGCGCCATTTACCACCAGCATATATTGCACGGCCGCCCATACCAGAAAGTATCTCTTGCAAGTTCTTCCCTATCTCAGCATCACTTTTAATGATGCCACCGCCATAATAACGGGGCTCCGCTTGCTTGATAATATCCTGAATAGATATTGTTCCAGACGTGGTTAAATCAATTTCATTTCCCTGCATAGCATCACTAAGAGAGGATGCAAGTTGCACACGTGGTGTTTTTGATCTCTGATAAGGAATAACATAATAGTCTGTTTCAGCATCAAGTGGCGCAGGAAAATTAAAGCCTGACAATCTAACACGGTCACCACGTTGTAAGAATAATTGATCACCTGCAATTGTTATTGTATTAGCACTATCATCGGCTGCCGTAATATCAAAAGATCTGTTTGTGACTTCTTGTATTTCATCACAGTTGTTGGCGCTGCTTGTCAGTGATGTGGTATCTATTCTTGTACTCGGAACTTCAAAGCCAATCTTTGTATCTGTTAGATAATCACGTGCAATTAAGGCTGCGTTGGCGCTATATTCCGTTGTATCAGTTCGGGGATCATATAATTTCTTCCCACGCACATAAGCTGAAACATTTGGAATACCACTAGGAAACACATCACGGTTAAATTCATATCGTACATAAATATAGGCAATCTCTGAAAGTTTATGGTCACTTGTCCAATCCGATACCTCAGATACAAGGTCGCTATCTGCATTTTGTGTGGGTGATCCTAAATGTTTTTTAATGCGCACATAATTTGCAAATGTTCCACTTGTAACAACGCCATCACCGCCAATTTGATCAGGAGCAATACTTACATCATTAATAATAACTTCACCAATTTCAGCAACCTCATGACTGGCAAGCATGATAACAACATGTAAGTATTTATTATCGCCTGTAGAACCTATAAATGCAGTTGCACCAGACGCACGTGATTCACCATAAATATACCTTCGCTCAGAAACAGGCTGCCTAAATTGCCTTGTGAAGTCACCACCATCACCAAACGATCCTGCATTAGGCGGTTTTGGTGCTAACAATTGGCCAACAAATGACAATAAAAGAGAGCTTCCGAAAGCAATAGCAGCAGCAGTCCATGAAAATGTAGCTGCCGCCCCTGCATATGCAAAGCCTGCCGCCACCGCCGATGCCACTGCCGTTAATGTCGCTACAACCGCCATTTACAAAACTTTCTGGTAAGATGTTTCAACTTTATCAAAGCCAATAGAGCGATAATAACGCCCCATCACCCCCGTTCTATCATTTTCCAAACAAACCATATTTAAGAACTTGCAACCCTTTTCACGAGCTTCATTTTCCATCATATCAAGCATCATCTGCGCATTATCCTTTGAACGGTAATCTGGCTTAATATACCAGCATATTTCTGTTGCTGATAATTCAGAAGTGATAAGGTCTGGAAAATATGAATATGCCAAAATACCTACAATATCTTCATCATCCCTGATTACAATACAAGATGCAATTCCATTTTGCACAAGACCGCCTACGGCACTATGCCAATGCTTCCAACTCAATTCTTTGCCTGCCAATTCTGCGAACTCTTCACATAATGACTGCAAAGCTTTCATCTGTTTTTTTGTTTTTAAAAAAACTATTTCTGTCATCCCCACACCACATCTATGTCTTGTATCTTTGGTATAAATTCAAGTCCCTTATCGTCTGGATAGTCGATCTTCTGATCTTCTGGCGTGTATCTACGTTCTTTGGCTTTACGTATATCAATGGCGTTACTCTCACATTTGATTGCAAAGTCTGCGACCTCCGCATCATCCGAAAAAGAAATAATGTCCATACGACCCGAGAAAAGCTCATAAGGAGTACCAATAAGAGCACCGCTATCATTTACCACCGCAAACCACATTGTTACATCACGACCCTGATAATTTGAATTTAAAGCCGATGATATAATACTACTCGTTATGCCTGAAAGTGTAAATGTTACAGTGGTTGCACGCAAATCTTGACTTTCTTCAATAGGACTTACACCAAGAAAAGTCCCAGCACCTGTGAATGTTATGTCATTCCACAATAAATCACCGTAACCTGTCCACATATTCAAATCACCTGATTCGAATTTAAACTGCACCATCATTGCAGGGCGTACAACTGTAGAAGTAATCTCATTTTTAAAGTTTGTATCTAAATCACGTGCCATCAATAGCCTCAACTGCTGTAAAGCTTACTGTGAAGGTATTTATAAAATCAGAAGGCATATCTACTTCATTTGTTGCCAAACGAAATAACCCCTTTGGATTATCTAAAATCAAAGCCTCATTGTCATCTGGTGATGATCTAAGATTAGGGAAAATATCAAGTGTAGCTGATCCAGCCGCATCACTATTCACGTCATTCAATATTTTATATAACCTTGTGTTTGATCCTGTACCCAATTGAAAGAAATCACCACACCGCAAAACATTTGTCTGATTCGCCCCAAACCCATCAACAACCAAAGTATTACCAGTTTGGCTACCACCCTTAACGACAATGGACGACCCAAATTCTATAACTATATTATCATTACTTTCAGTCAGTAAATGATCACCTGCTTCGGTTAATAGATTATCTGTTGAGGTTTGCTCATAAACTCCACGAGGCGATTTACCACTTGGCACATACATCGTAAATGTACCCTGACGCCCTTTCAGCTTTGCCAAAAAACAATGATATATTTCCGCCTCTGCACGCTTCATACGTGGTAATTGCGCCTCAATCTCCCATCTCTGCCCAGCCCATGAATAAATCTGCTCAGAAAGGGTAAAAGGACTTTGAGAGCGTGCATTGCTTGTTCTAATCCGCAATACAGCATCTGTAAGACCAACATCGGTAGGGAAATCAATTGGATATGTAATCGTCATCTTAGAAAATCAGGCTTTCTTGAGTTTTGTTCACGTACAGCAGATATGGCAATATTAGGAACTTGCCTTCTCAATTGTGACACATCTTGCATCACACGTCTAATTTCTTGCTCAACACCTTTAGAAGCGCCACGAGCATCAATGTTTATAATTTGTGAACCACCGCCACCAAAAGAATCTTGATTACTGTGCACAAAGCCACTTGCTTGTCCCATTGTTAATATTTCAGGGCCTTTTTCACCAACAAGATAAGAACGACCCGCACCAACAGAACCACCAGAAGCCCTTGCACCTGACAAGTTTGGAATAATTGACATTGGCGCTCCTGTTGCTGTCCCAGTTGCTGGCGTTGCTACTGGCGCACCACCCATGGCACCTGTTATACCAGATATTGCACGCATAATAAGTGCTTTAACAATAACAGCTTGCATGTCGTTAATTATTGATCGTGCCATATCCTTAAATGACGTTCTTGAACCTTGTGACATAGCCATGAAGCTTGACAACATTGAGGTAGACATTTGGTCAAATGCGCCTTGCATTAAATCTATTTCAGTATGAATTTCTTGTGCATTAGACTTGAAATCATCCACAACACTATCTTTTGTTGCCAAAAACTCAAACTCACTATCAATGCCCAATCCTGCCATTTGCTCATGGATCGGCTTTTCTTTAGTCTTTAATGATCTTGATGTGCCTTTTCTTTTTGTTCCGCTTCCCTCTTTCTTACCGCCTTTATTTTTCTTTTTTAGCTCGATTTCTTCTTTCAAAAGCTTTATTTTTTCCTTTAAAACATCTATCTCTGTCTTCTCTTTTTTTTCAGCAACATCTATGCTTTCCTGTCGTAATTGCAGTTGCTCGATTAAAATATTAGTCTCTTTTTGAAGCTCTGCGATTTGTGGACGTGCCAGTGCTCCAAACATTTGCTTACCTAGCCTGTGAAGCTCGGACATTTCTGCTATATTTTCGTCAATGCGCCTTTGCAACTCGGAATTAGATGCTTTTTCAACGCTTAAAAATGTTTGTAGGAATTTATTCGCTGCAACTGTTGCGTCTATTAATGGTTCCTCTAAAAAATCGAAAATATCCGAACCAATATCTGCAAGTGTATTAGATAAAATTCCAGACTGCGCTTGAAATGTATCAATCATCTGCTTTGCTTGCCCCTCAAAGCTTTGAAGTGCAGGAATGAGTAATTCCTTAAACATTTCAGAGGTAACTTCACCGTCATTAATCATCTGGCGCAATTCACCAGCCGCCAGTCCTGCCGCTTCTTCCATGCGGTTGATAATTCCAGGTAAAGGCTCTGTGACTTGGTTAAATTCCTCAGCTCTTACAGTTCCCGAACCCATAGCCTGTGAAAAACCAAACAAGACTTGGTTTAATTGCTCTGTGGATGCGCCAAGGGCAATGGTTGTACTGGATAGTCCTTTTGATATTTCTAAGCTCTCTTCAAGTGATATTGTGCCGTTATCCACAAATACAGCAAGTTTACCGTAGCCCTGCGCTAAAGCTGCAACACTTGCGCCTGTCTCTTGACCAACCGCACGCAAGTTAGACATAACACGAGCTGCATCTTCTGCACTGCCAAGCATACCTTCAATACGCTTTTGTGCTGCTTGCATTTCTGAACCAACCTTGACAGAAAAAGCAGCAACAGCCACAGCAGCCGCACCAACAGCAAGACCTATAGCTTTGTAATTATTCGCAATAGATTGAGAAGCTGCCGAACTTGCACGCTCGAAACGTGTCGTTTCCGCACTGGCTTGCTGTACAGCAAGACCTATAGCTTTGTAATTATTCGCAACAGATTGAGAAGCTGCCGAACTTGCACGCTCGAAACGTTTCGTTTCCGCACTGGCTTGCTGTACAGCAGAACCTGTTTCTCTAAGCTCTTGCTGTACAACTTGTACCTTACGCTCAAATTGAGACGTCTCAGCCTTGAATTTAGCAACTAATTCTTGCGCTACAACCATTAAATACGCCCCTTAATTTCCATGCGTAACTGCATATCATCAATCTGTTTTTTGGTCTTTCTAACTTCTTTATCTTTGTTTTTACTATTGTTAAACATGATAGCAGAAACAACATCATAAACCGTTGCGCCCCAAAAATCATACGGTGACCAATTTAATTCAGTATAAGCGAAACCTGACCATAAGTCATACGGAAGAAAATCAGGCTCGCTTAACTCTTTTTTTCAACATCTTCACTTTCTTCTTGCTTTGGCATACGTAGTGCCTCAAGAACAAAAGTAAGAATACGATCAGAAGCTTTAAAAGCCCCATTCTGTTCAAAAAAATTCTTAACAAATTTCTGCCTATCTTCACGACTGTCAATATCTGCCCATAAAGCATGAAAAAGAATTTTCTCACATGAAGTAATTGAAGGCATAACACCATGACTTAAATCTGAAAATATAACATTAAGATTTAGACCATGACTTTCAATATACTTGAGATTTTTTAAATGGTGATGCGCCTTTAAACTATCACCACCTGCTTCAAATACCGTAAAAGACATTAAGCCACCGTGTAAGCAATATCACCAGAAGAGGTAAACGAACAAGAGAAAGTAGCACCCTCTTTATCAGGTGAATTTTGCTGCCATGATTGGATAACAAAAGTACCTTCGAAATCGTTTCCTCCTGTATCTTCCAAGAACTTCAAATAAACAAGACCACCAGCAGAAGAACCAACAGAAGCTGTGCGCAATGAAACAAAAGCAGCGTTAGAAGAAATAAACCCTGAAATGTTACCAGATACAGAAATTTTACCACATGATGCAATTAAAGCCTGTGAGCGGCTATCTTTGTTTGTGATGTCAACAATCTCATTTGTTTGTGTAATGTCATGCGCTGTACATCCAGCAATAGTTGTATAAGTTGAACCAGAATCAGTTGATATTTGAACAACATACTCTGAACCGCAAATTTCACCAGCCATTTAAGACTCCCTTATTAAATATTAACTATAATTTATCACTATATCGAATTAGTGGCAAATATTTTAAATCTTGTTACCATTTGCACAGTACGTCCATCTTCTTCAGGAATTGCACGTTGAAATCCATCCCAATTGCAGCAAACAACTTCACCCTGCGTAAGTGTAAGATCATTATTCTTGTCGAATGCATCATAAAGTTTGGAGGTTATTTCGCTCGCACTTTCTATTGCAGAAGATGATAAGCTTTCCCTTTGGGTAAACACTGAAAATGTAAATATAAATTCTTGCCCTTGCACTGTTTTCATCGGAACATCGTTCACATCAAAGCGATATGAGATATAAGGGAAGGCTGTTTTTTGTTGTGGTTCAAAGTATATTCTATTCGATATTTCAGTAATTTGCGACCTAATACGACTAACAACAGCAATAATGACCTCTTTTGTAATGTCTGTCATATAAATTTCCTTGCTATATCTTTTAATGACCTTTCAAAGCGTTTATTGATATAGTCCCTATTTTGATGGACAGTAGGCATAAGCCAAGGCCTAGGAGCAATCTTTGATGTACCAAATTCAAGCATGAAACCATGTGGTGCCGAACGTCTTGAACCAACAGTAGCCTCTAATCCCATTAATGAAAATTCACTTGTTATATTAGAAACAAGCTCACCACGGTCTGTTTTGGGGAATTCACCTGCAGAAGATGCTTGATGTGTCTTTGTGCCACGTTTGTAAATTCGCCCTGATCGACCACCTGACTGGATATTATATTTTGCGTCACCTTCAACCTTAAAAGTTACATCTGCAATAGCTTGCTTCGCTTCTTTTGGTGTCTCATTGGTCATTTTACGCAACTTAGAAATAAGACCAGAAGTATCAAGTGCGATGGTCATAGCAATGGTCATGAAAGTACCTCACTTGCTATAATACGCACATATCTATTATCTTCGAATAAATCAATCGCCTGTGTAACTTCAAACTGACGACCTTTGAAAACTATTCTATATTTCACCGTATCCAAAGGGTCATCAAAAATGGACTGATAACGCACTGTAATCTTGTGCGATACCTCACTATCCAGCTTGGAATATTGCGTACGCTCTATTTGCTTCATAGGTTCTATGATGGCATACATGGAAGCTAGGTCTGAATATTCTGTTTTAAACCCCCCCATATCGCCAACAGTTTCAGTTGCACTTCGGATAGTGATTCGATGCTTGGCATTCATACGAAAGTTTAAATCTTTATATGTTTTGCACTTACTCATATGAAAGCACACTGATCATAATTAACATACCCTGCTATAGTTCCAAGTATTTGCCTTAATGTTTTATCACAACAATCACCCTCAAAGAAATAAGATACAAGCTCTTTAATAACCATCTTTATATCTTCTGGTGTATTCGCTGCATCTGCCGCAATACCAGCTGTAAACTCAACTTGATAAGCTTGATTATTTCTAGGCTCGATATAGTGATTACCAAGGAGAACTTTTTTCCCAAAATTTGAACTTGTTGTTAATGTATTGGCAATATTTTTCTCGTCGTAAATCTTTACTGAATTAACCGCTGTTGGTGTATATGGCAAATGCACATATTCTTCACCATATTCGTCATATTTTGGGTATGATGTTTTGTATAAAATCGTCTTTGTTATAATGGGATTTTTTATGTAACTCTCAACAGTAGCCACGCTAGATTTTATAAGGTCGGACAATGTTGTATCATCTTCTGTATGGTCTATCTTTAACCATGCTTTAGCCTCTGCCAAAGTAACAGGCAATTCCGATGAATCTGTAACAATGTTTATTTCTATATTTGACATAAAAACCCATAATTGAAAATTATAGAGGGTATAAACTACCCCCTATAGGATTATTTATTAGACCGCCTGCGTGTTGGTGCAGGCTTTGTTTCTAATTCGAGATCAGGTGCTTGTTCAATGGTCTTTGTTGCTTTTTTCGCTTTGATATAACCGCCTTGCTCTAAGGACTTCACGGATTCAGAAACGATTTCCACAACATCACCTTTTTGAAATTCAACAACCTTAATCCCATTTGGAGAATATTTGAACTTTTTTAACACTTCAAACATATATTAAGCCTGTGGTTTTAAGCCATCACCTAAGAGAGCTTGTGCTGATACAGGCAAAGAGATTGTTCCGGTAACATCAGCTTGTACACGAACATAACGCTTATTTCCTGTATAAGCGACCTTCGCAGAAGCTTCATCTTCCGCACCATCATCAATTGTAGCGAAAACACCACTAGAATCCACTGTATATCCACCAGCCAATGCAGAACTTGTTACATCTGCCCATGTTGAATCATCGTCACTGTCTTGAAGAACAAAAGTAACATTATTTGACCCATTTAATGTGCCACCATTAGCTCCAATATTCACAGCGATAAAGCATGAATTAAAGCCTTTAGTGTCAACGGTGCTCCCATTCACATCAGAAGAAGTTAAAGTTTGCGCATTAAGAGTGTTAACAATCTTAAAAGCACTGGCTCTTTCTGTTAAAGTTGTCATCTTTGACCCCTAAAATAAAATTAATGAAAAGAGGGTGAACCCACCCTCAGAATAATTAAGCTGCAATCTTACCAATTTTAATTGCTTCTGTATTCAATACATCACCGCCGACACGCTTAGTGAAATAGAACTTAACATATGGTTTTGCTGTGTATGGATCACGCAATAATGAAATTCCAAGACGATCAACAATCTGATAACCAACAGCAAAGTTACCATAAGCCACAGAAAGTGCATTAGCTGCAACGGCTGGCATATCATCAGCAAGAATAATACGCTTACCAAGAAGCATAAGCTCAGCACCATTACCAGCAGAAGGAGTAAGTGCATCAAACTTATTATCTGTATACATAAGTTTAAGAAGCTCACCATATCCGCTACGCTTCATCATAAATACAGCACCTGATTGATATGGGTCTTTAAGGCTATTCTGAAGTTCAATAAGTCCATTACCTGTAAGGGCAGCAGCAGCACCAAGATTAACTTGTTCAATTTGTTCACGGTTATATGTTGCAGAACCTGCATCATAATCCAAGAAACCACGTGGCTGTCCAGAACCATTACCTGAAACAAATGCTGTATTTTCTGTACGTGCAAACTTATCAGATACTTTATCTGCCAACCAAGGCTCGATTGAGAATGCTGCATCATCAAGCAAACGCTGCGTCACTTGTGGTTGTGCATATTGCTCATGAACTGCAATTGTTTTCTTGCCTAATTCTGGTGTACTCGTCACAGATCTCGTTGCTGTTTCAGACACCCAACCTTGATCAAGCTCATTATCGTCAATCAAGAAATCTACCGAATCTGTACTGATAGACTGAACAGAAGCAACAGCACGCACAGGAGAAGTTTCAAATACACGCTTAATAATTGTGGCACTCATTGCACGTGGCACCAAATAACCACCATCCGCACCAGAATAAGAACCCATGTCTTTTTGCTCTAGTTCTGCAAAGCCCGCTTCATCACCCTTACGTACGAAAGCTTCGAGCACTTCTTGCTCTTTCTTTTCGATATCAGAAAGACCATTCTTGTCTTCCTTTACACCCGCTTGTTGAAAAGCAGCCTTAAGCGCCAATGTTTCACGCTCTGCAGCTTGTGCCTTCTCTTGAAGAGAAACAAGATCATCTGAAACTTTCTTGAATTTTTCTTCAGTGACAACATCTTTGGTCTTCTCATCGACCATAGATTTAATTTCACCAAGTGCATCATGCACTTTTTTAATATCGTCTGACATTAGGAAACCCATTAGGTTAAGTTGATAATATAAAGCTCAAAAGTTCATCTCGAACCCCATAGGATCATCCCGACCGTCTGGTATTTAAAGTCTTTCGACTAAATCTTAAAATCTTTTAAGATAGATGCTAAGTCATTATAATTTAATTCTTCAGCCTTTTTAAACTCGCCTGTCTCTTTTTTGTGCATAAGAGACTTAAAACCAAAGTTAGCAAGGTGCTTTGCTTCCTTATTTGAATAGCCAATCTCACGCATAGCGGATTCAAAATCACGCTCACTCTGAATATCCCCTGATTTTACAGACATAATATTTGCCTTTTCGTTAGCAGGGAATGTCACAAGTGAAACTTCATAAAGGTCAGCAGATTTAATATGCCTTACACCTTTTTCATCATATTCACGATCTTTAGTTATGTAACCAACTGATAGATCAGTTAAAGCACCAGATTTGGCCAACTCGTAAGCATCACGCCCTGCACTTGTCTTGGTGTTAATCTCACCTTCAACAATGAGACCTTTTTCATCTTCCGAAACAATGTCCCACAAACCAATAAGTTTATCTTGGCGATGTTGATATAACATTTTTATTGATCTATTTTGGGCAGAATTACCAAACGCACCCTTGTGGACAACATCTTTATCATTGTCAACATTACCATAGAATGCACCATATCCTTTAATTCGACCCTGTTTAGAGCTATCTTCTTTAAATTCAAATTTTCCGAATGAGGAAGAAAATTCCATATCAAAATCCTTTAACTTTGTCTAAATAATAACATTAACTATATAAATAGCAAATATTATTTAACTTTGTGGTATATACCTCAATATACATCTGCAATTTATGGTATTTCTTGCGCTTCCCCGTGGGTCATTTGGTCGTGACATCTTTTCACCACCTACTTCAAACATTTCATCAATAGGAATTGCAGGCTTATTTCTCATAGCAGCATGTGGATCACGTACACGACTATCTGATACAGGAACCCACTGCTTAAGTAATGGCATATCTAGGTTCTTTGAGATATCTCTCGCACGTCTTTCACTCGCATACATTGCAGCTCTATGTGTTTCAGTTCTGGCAATAACTGCCGCACGTACAGAACCAAGTTTTAGATCATTATCAATCTTTTTTGCTATTTCCCTGCGTGTTAATTGCTCTTCTATACCCTTTGCAATTATTTCTTTGATCTCTGAATAGTAATTAGTGACGATTAAAGCCATCATCTCATTAAAATATTCAGAACCAACCCATTCAAGAATATAACTATCAACAGAAAAATCTTGCTTTTGCTCAAACTTAATTTGCTCCGCTACAAGTTTTACAGCAACTTCCATTGTGCCACGAATAGAACTAGAAACAGCATCAAATAAATCATTCTTAAGGCTTATCTCACGCATAATGGAAAAGCCTTCTTGCGCTATGACATCCTCATAATTATTAACAATATACCTTGTCTCAGCATCAAATATCTTAGCCACAGAAGAACGTAATTCGTTTTCACGCCTCTTTAGTGGTATCGTCCATCGCACACGCTCACGGGCGAATATTTTATCTTTATTGCTCGTCATTAACAGGCTCTATGCTTTGACCATCAAGAAATTCAATAGGAGTTTGATTGCTTGGCATGAATAAGCTATCAGCAGTCGGGTCTTTAAATCTCTCAAATCCTAACGCCTCACGTGCTTCATTGGGTGTAAGTATCCCATGTCTTACAAACTCAGTTAATCTCTTCCCTTTACGCTCTCTCTTATCTTCAAGACCCTCAATACTTTCACGATCAATACGAATTTCTGTATTATCTCCAAATATTTCAGCAAACCATTTATTATATGTCTCAATAATAGTGCGCACATGTGGAATGACTGTCTGCAGAATAAATTCTTCACGTGCCATCTTGTAATTATCAAGCGTGCTGGCATCCTCGAAGATCAAAGGTAGTGGAACTTTGAAAGCCATGGCCACATTTTGCATAGCTACTTTGACAGTTTCTTGAAAATCCATATCAGAAGGTTTCATCTGTATGGAATTGAATTTATAGTCACCACTTATAAGAGCCACAGAGCCAGCATTTTTAGAACCTGCATACATATTGCTGATACTCTCTTGCAAAGAAATAAGCTGTTGCTCATTCATGCCTGTTGGTGCATTTCCTGATATGATCCCTGAAAGCTTTGAACCCTTAGCCAAAATTGATAAGTTCCATTGCAGCCCTTCATCAATTAAGCGCCCCTCAATTCCTGCGGCCTCCATTGGTGATGCGCCTTGAATGTATGATTTTGAATCATACAAAGAAATGCGCAATAAATCAGAGAACCCAGTAATAGGATCAATTGGCAAATTAATAGACATACCAGCCAAATTGACATCATATGCATAAATCGTATCGTCATTACGTGTTTGTTTCTGCACACGATTAGGGAAGATAGATTTAAGGCTAACCACACTTGAATTAACCTCACCATATGGCATACGCAAACCAAACGCCTCACCTTTAACCAACAAATCACGTATATTACTTGAAAATGTAGAAAGACCACCTGTTTTTAAATCACGACCAAACAGTAAGTCATGTATCGGGTGATTTTTAAGCTCCTCACCGCTAGAACGATCACATACTTTAAATGTAAATGCCTCTGCTTCCGTTGCAATCTTTTCCACACACAAAAAAGCAATAGCTAACCTGCGATACATCTCTTCAGGATTCATTGCAGATGTTACATTTCCATCACTTCCATAACGGATTAAATCAGCAACCGTGGCCGTGGTAACAGATTTCTTTTCAAAAAATTTCTTAAACATTACGCAATAACTCCGCTAAAAAATGCTTGCGATTTGTGACAACATAAGGCCATAGCATCGGCCAAGTCTGGCGAACTTGATAAATTCTTCTTAGGTTCCATTTGCAACCGCCTTGTTTTATCTCTTTTATACCCTAGAGCAGTTAAGTCTTTCTGTAAATCTGCGCTATCATCACAAGACCCCACAATTAAATTTTCCCTTAAGTAATAATACATTTCTGCCCTTATATTTACGAATTGAACGCTATCAATAGCATTTGATCCAAAATTAACACCTTGACAGTCTGCTATAGGAATACTGCGCATATTACATAAAGTTATCAAATCAACATCAATATTATGACCAATACCAGTTACATCAATTCTAATTCTTTGAGGATTTATTTCAAGTATTACTTCTGCCAGCTTATTTAGTAAGTCTGAACGAGAGATTCCTTTCTTCTCAAAAAGTATCTTAAAATCTTTCCCTTGCCTCATTGCTATAACAGTCCTATCAGGGTCTTTAGCATGTTCATCACCACCAACATCAACGCCAATTGTTATCTCTCCCTTACCTTGGAACTCCCGTCTTCTTGCTTCAATAACAACTTTATTTTCAATAAATGATAATTCTCCAGTCCCTTCAAATGCCTCTTCTGGCGTGGCTGGATACTCAATACAGAACATGTCGTAACGCTTATTAAAGTCTGTATTAATTTTCTTTCTAGCCCATAGAACCTGATTGTCTGTTAAGTTATACTTTTCTTTATATTCCCTTTCACACCAACTTGAATGTGTAATCAACTCAAAATCATTAGGCAATGCTGATTGATACTCACTATTCGTGAACCAAGGAATGAAAAGAGATTCAAAATCCCCATCACCATCAAGACCGCCCATGAACTTATTATAAAACTCTTCCGCATCGCCAGTCATTCCATTTGCTGTACTTTCCAAAAAGCACTCAGACCCATCACCAGAAGACAACGCCTGCATCATTCCCCTTGTGTGATCTTGCGCATTATCCCAAAATGCCACCTCAGAACCGTGGAAAAGCTGCAACGTTGCAGAACGTCCAGAACCTTTACTTCCAGCTGTTGCAATAGAAATACGTGATTTAATGTGTTGAAATTCTAATATGCTTTCATTGTTCTTTGTGTCCAGCGGCCTTAATTGCTCGTGCACACCATCGTAACATTGTCTAACTAGAGAAAATAAATCCTTACCAGCATCATGCAGATGCACCATTATACGAGCCTTTAAACCCTTATTATACATCACTTTATGCAAAAATCGCATACGAATGTAAGTTGTACACCCTTGCTGACGACCTTTTAAAATTACAATACGGACTTTTCCATCACGCTTTAATTGCTCCGCTGCTTTATCATGTATAATCTGTTGAGTTTCATTGAGCTTAAAAAAGCTTTCTTCACCAACTTTAGACACAAGCTTACATTGCTTTGAAAAGAACTTTATAGGGTCTTTCCGTAAAGTTTTAATTGCTGTTATGCGATCCATATTTAATCATCAATGGCATTAGAGAAATCTTCTTCTTTTGTGTCTTTCTCATTATTCTTAGCATTGTCACTTGTAGCAATACCAAAGTTTCTAGCTAATAAAACAAGTGGAACAGAATTAACCTTAACATCATTTCCTGTTACTACTAAATCTTGTATCATATGCACAAGATTTTCTTTTTTATTCTGTAACGCTTTGTTTTTAGACTCGTAAAATTCTGGATATTGGTTCGCCCACTCATACACAGTGGCTGGGTCAACATCAAGACTTCTAGCAAAACTTGCTAAAGTTGCCTTTTCATCATCTTTAAAGAAATCTCTTATCTTATTGCAATATTCTTTCTTATAAGATGATTTTCTCCCCCTATTGTTATCACCCTTTTTGACGTAACCACCCACAGATTAACCCTGTACAACTTCAACATTATGCTCTATAGCAGGAACAACACGCTTTTCTTTTTTATCTAACGCAACAGATAATCTTGCTGCAACACGTGCTTCACCATTTTGGTCTTTAAATTCTACACCTTCAATCTCCATAACAAGATCAGGACGTAATGATTTAGCATCATTCAAGATAGGATCAATAATAATCTTTGCTTCTGCCTCGAGTGCTTTTGTACGCTCTGAAAATTCATGCGCAAGCTGTTTGAACTCTTCCCTTTTTTGCTCCAATCCTTGTGCGCATTGGATAAACTTTGCCATAGGTATTTCATTTACAACACCACAAAGCTCTGAATTTTCATCAATATCATTAAATAAAGGTGGTAAATTGGTCGAATTTGCATCAATATTCAAGGTTTCTGAAAGCTTGTAAATACGTCTTGTACGAATTGTCTCTACAAACTCTTCACCACCTTCTTCATCTTTAATGTTAATAAGTTTCATAATAAATCCCTGTGTTAATGAATAAATAATATTATATACTTTTCATAAAGTAAAGGTTATATTAACCATGTAACCATCTGTGTTGTCCCTGATTGCTTCTCTCCTTTCACTCTTCTGGCAGTCAGGGATTTTTTTCCACATTAAAAAACCCCACTCAAAAGAGCAGGGTTAGTGTTCACTTTAGGAATATTCATATATGCCATGTTTAGGGTACTATGATTTTCTCAGCGTAGCAATTACTTTCCATCATCTACACGTTCGACCTTGAAAGATATTCTTTCATCACCTTTTCTAGCCACAATAATTTTCCCCTGCAATTCGGGTGTGTTTTTATCTACTATCTCTTGATGTAATTCCACAAGGTTCTGATCCAATGAATTACACACATCTTGAATATGATGAATCATTTCCTCTCTTAGTTTATTTATAGAGGCGCATAAAAAGTTACTTACATAAGCCCCGACGCCAAATAGAATAACCAATACAACGGCAAAAAGCCACAATTCAACGTACATAAAATACCCCTAACACATTGAACAATAATGTCTAAAAACTACAATGTGATGATTAATATGCCCCAAAATAGTGTTAGAAAAAAATGCAATATGCCCAATACTAGGATCAAGTTTATGTAACCATGACCTTTTGTATTGCTTACAAGAGTCTAAAAACTTTATCATATCACTAAGTTGTATATCTACTTTTTTTGCTAAATTGTTGGCACTAAAAAGTAATTTACCTTTACACGCTTCATAAATATCACACGAAACTTGTCGCGCCTCTTCATCTGATAACTGACTTATTTTTCTCGTCACTCTAAAAAATCCTTTGTTTTATTACCTTCTCTCAAGAAAATAAATCATCTTGTTTATATGCATCTTCAACACGCTTACACGCTATGTCAAAATATCCCTCGTCCAATTCAATACCTATACCTTTACGCTTCATTTTAGCACAAGCAACAAGGGTTGTGCCACTACCCATGAAAGGATCAAATACAACCTCACCCTGATTAGTGGAATTGAAAATATAATGCGCCATTAAATCAACGGGTTTTTGTGTTGGATGGTCACTCATTTTCTCTGATTTTTTATTATACAATTGCTTAGAACCACAATCATTAATAGGCTTTGCTTTACCTTTAAAGAAAAAACCTGTAAACTCTAGCCCCTTCATATACCACCTATTCGGCGTGACATTCCCCTTATCCCAAACAAGAACATTATGAAACTTAAATCCTGAATTTTGAGCTGAATTTAATAAATTTTGAATATGCCTATTATTACACATTACGTAGGCATGAGTATCATCTTTAAGAGAATTAAATATTATTGGCATAAAATCTTGCCAATTTATATCACACCTTACAAAATCGCCTTTATTGTTATAATTAGACTTATCAAATTTACCTTTCATTTTTATATCACCACCACCAGAAGTAAGTTTATAGGGTGGGTCAGTCAAAACCAAATCACAAGATGAAACGTCTATCTCTTGCATATCCCCCAAATAAAGCGTACAATCTCCGATCACTTCCTTGCGCTTATATGTCACTCTAAAAAATCCTCTGCCTTATTACTTATCCTAAATACCACATCGGGCTGATTCGCTTGTAATATTTTCCATCTATATTTAAACTCAGGCGTTGGATCAGCGCCGCCTTTGTAATCCTCAATAACCTTTTTTCTTTCTCGTCTGTCAAAATACACATAGTCAGGTGTCATCTTGCCAATGTAGCGACGCACACAGAAAAGCCACAAGACAGGACGAGCAGCATATAAACTATATTCAGGCTTGAGCTTAAGAAATGTTATATGCTTACTCTTTGAGAGCGCCTTAAAACGCTCATATTCCCCCGTACTATCAAACTTGACCAAATCATGCCTTGGATTGTTACAGTCAGTTATAAGGCACTTTGGGCAGGCTATGACGGGCTTGTTGTTGAACATGCTCACCACTCATAATGCATTCCATATTTACGGCCATGGACGTGTTTAATAAATCGCCATGTTAATTGTTTTAATTCATGCTTCGACCTATCATCAATCAGTTTAAAATACTTTGCTATGTAATCATCCAATTCATCACGTGACAGATGTTTTGCAGGGACACCCATATTCTGGCACGTCTTAAGGTAAAGAACATTTACAAGGCATCTTGTATCCTCCTCACTTGCATATCTCAGGATTGCGTTATCCATTGTGTATAGCTGTCCCATAGATCACCTCAATCATTCCCATCATATTCTTTCTGAATGTTAAGCCAAAATTCCTTTGATGTTCCAAAGGCCCTTGATAGCTTTCCTGCTACGTAATCATTGACTGTAATATCTCCACTAAGGAGTAAAAAAACACCAGTCTTACCTATACCCATCTTTGAAGCAAAATATGACCTAGACCAACCCCTTGCTTCAAGCTCATCTACTATTATTTCAGACGGATGAAATACTTCTGCACATTTATCTTCAATCGAGCTCATGACTTCTCTCTCTTCATTTCCTTAATCGCAATAGTTGCCTTGCGCTTTTCCAGAATTTTTGTCTATCAATCTTTCTGTTATATCTAACAATCTATCATTTTGACTTTTTATTAAGTCAAAAGTCATTTTTTGTGTTTCCAAGGCATGATCTCGTGCAGCTTGCATCTCTGACTTGGCAAAATCTAATACTTTAGGGTCAAGTGACTGTATTATTTCTTTTGTCTTTTCTGGCTGTGACAAAATTCCACTCCAAACAGCTTTAGTGATTTCTGGATTATTCATCACACCCTCCCTAGCGCACGTTTCATTTCTGATATGTTTGTAAATCTTGTCTGCGGTGATCTTTTTTCAACTCCCCAAGACGGACACTTATAATCAAAGCTACCATCATTATAAACCTGATCTACAACAATAACCGTTGCTGTGCAGAAATGCGGTCTTTCAATTTCCCTATTTTCTATAACTATATCCCCTATGCGCCACTCACCTGCAATATTTGTTTGATGCTTCATACCTTACCCTTCCTAATTTTCTTTGCTAACTTCCTTAAAGCAGGTTCTTGCTTTGC
>VMHT01210908.1_pt1 | contig 22689 bp, 23 predicted proteins | sample 4693611 | NCBI WGS metagenome assembly VMHT01 (sample SAMN12280063, study PRJNA550983) | marine metagenome | isolation source: seawater sampled from same location over 5 years 0.02-0.2 micron viral filtrate | place: USA: collected off the coast of southern California halfway between the port... ...
GTTGTAGTTGTAGTTGTAGTTGTAACAGGTGACGGTGTAGTTGTAACAGGTGTCGGTGTAACGGGTATCGGAGTTGTTGTAGACGGACTAGGTGAAAACAAGGATATTGAATTATTGGATAAAAAACTATTTGTATTATTTGTAATATTTTTATTAATAAAGGTTTTATTAATCTGTGAAAAAGAGTTTGAAGTTGTTGAGTTGGAGAGAAATTGTGTAGAATTTGAAAAATTTGTAGATTTTGAAATGTTTTTAATAACATTTTTTATGTTATCTATAGAATTGGAGTTATCAGGCAAGGCAAGTATAGAACCATCGGGAGCTTCCATACACATGTACAAACCAGTAGAGTACATCGGGATATTATTAACACTATTACTCATACCCCATACTCTCCTGCAATTTTGAAAGCTTGTTTCTCCTGATATAACAATTCCATTAAATAAATAAACAAACCACCAAATTATTATTTTTGGATATATCATTACTATTATGCTAAGAAATATCTTAAAGTAATTTTAATAACTTATTTATTAATGATTCTATAAATAATCTAAAAAAAATATAACAAGTATAATTAAATGTCTTCATTAACAAAGATGAATAAAAAGATCTCAGAAGTAAAAAATTATAAAACAGGAAATCAAATACATTCACCGAAATATTACATAAATAACTATATTTATGAACCAATAAAACATAACTTAAAAAAAAAACGAAAAAAAATAACAAGCGATGATTTTGAAATACCTTCTATAGAAGAGTATAATTTTTTATTAAATAAGGGTTATAATGTAAAACAATTGAAGATTATATGTAAGTTTTATAAACAAAAAAAAGGAGGCAATAAAGACGAGCTTATTTTCAGATTATTCAATTATTTAAAATATTCATTTTATAGTAGAAAAATACAAAGAATTTTTCGCGGTTACTTACGCAGATCATTCGATAATTTAAAAGGCCCCGCATTATACAATAGAGATTTATGTACAAATCCTACCGATTTTTTTACTTTAGAAGAATTAAAAAGCATTGATAATTCACAATTTTATAGTTTTAAAGACAAGGATAATTTCATTTATGGTTTTGATATATGTTCATTATACAATATGATAGTTATTGAAAAAATAAAAGACAATCCATATAATAGAAATAAATTACCTGTAAGTAAAATTATGAATGATTTAAAATCACTTGTAAAACTAGGTAAAATATATAAAGAATGTCCAAATATTACATTGGAAAATAACATTGACGAACTATCTCCAAAAAAACAAATAGAATTAAAAACACTTGAATTATTTCAACATATGGATAATAGAGGATTTATTACTAATCCTGGATGGTTTTTACATTTAAATAGAATATATGTTAAAAGATTTTTAAGAGAACTAGCAGACGTATGGGATTATAGAGCACAAATAGATGGACAAACAAAGAGAAAAATTAATCCACAACACGGGAATCCTTTTTTTGGGTTTAATATTAATGTATTATTGCACAAACCATATGAAGTCCTTCAAAAAAGAGTATTGGATCTTATAGAAGTATTTATTACAAAAGGGTGTGATAACGATGCTAAATATTTGGGAGTATGTTATGTACTAGGAGCACTTACAACTGTAAGTCATGATGCAGCAATCGCCTTACCATGGTTGTATAGTGCTTTTGGACAACCAGTCCAACAATAAAAGTATTTTATTACCGTATGTGAGGTCAAAAAATTTGAAATAAATATTATTTTCTCTAAAGGACTTAAAAAGAGCTCGCTTTAGTAAATCATAAGATGCCAAAGAAAACATCGACGAAAACCAAAGCCTCAAAGACCACTAAAGCAAAGACTACCAAGTCTGTTGTTCAGGAAACCGCACCAGTTGCACCTTCCACTAAAAATCAGGTTGCTACAGCACCCGCAGATGCCCCACCTACAGTTGCGGACCAGTTCACTGCTCTTCTAGCACAGCTATCCGTTCTCCGTTCCCAAGTAACTAGTATTACTAGCCAAGTCCGCACACTTTCTAAAAATCATGAGCGTGAGATTAAAGCTGCTTCCAAAATGGCCCGCAAGAAACGCAAATCAGGAAACCGTCAGCCAAGTGGTTTTGTTAAGCCCGCTGTAATCAGTGATGAGCTTGCCGGGTTCCTTGGAAAAACCAAGGGAACTGAGATGGCTCGCACTGAGGTAACTCGTGAGATTAACTCTTATATTCGTGCTAATAAACTTCAGGATCCTAAAAATGGTCGTCGCATTCTAGCAGACGGAAAGCTTCGCAAACTTCTTAAACTTAAGAAGTCAGATGAGCTTACCTATTTTAACCTTCAGCGATACATGAGCCCACACTTCCCCAAGAGTGGTGCCGCCGCTAAAGCTGCTGCTGCTGCTAAAGCCGCCGCCACTACATCGGCTTAATTCCTTTATCCTCTAATTTTAAACCCAAAATCAACCAAGTAATTAAATCATAAGATTTTAAAAAATTTTATGATTATAACATTATTCAATTACTTATCTTATTAATATAGATAACAATACCATACCAAATAATACACACAAGCCTATCCAGGCCAATTGTTTCCATGCTTCATCTATGAAATAACAACACGTTTCTAGACATTCATCTCTTTTTATTTCTTCCTTCTTATCTTCTAATGCGTATGATAATATTATTAATCTTAATTCAGGTATTGTGAATACTTTCTCCACCGGGTCTGGGTAATACATTAAGTTATATTAAATATAGCTTTTATTCCCTTATGATCTGTCGCATCACTCGATCCAAATGTATACGCTGAATCAATACTTATATTTTCACCCTTAAACCAAATATAATCTATACACTTTTCAGGATTGATACTTGGAAATGTATTTAGTTCTTCATTACATGATTCATAACAACTACTTTTATACCCCACGGTGTTCAAATATTTATAAAAATCATTATCTTGCGTTTCATTAAAATCTCCAGCAATAATAACATTATCCTTTTCTTCACAAAACTGAACGATTTCTTTTATTTCATTATAACGTTCTCCTTTATCTGCTTTATTCTCACCAGGAGGTAAATGCACATTTACAAATCTTATTGGGTTTTCATTATATATAAAATCTATATATTGAATAGAACGTTTGCCTATATATTTTGATTTTACTATTCCCTTTACGTTTTTATTTAATATAGTTAGCATTCCGACAAATGCCCAAACACATAAAAATATTATAGGACATAATACCTGAATAATTATAAATATATATGGATGACTAAAATATATATCTTTGATAATTTCACCATATGAACTAAATACCCAACCACATAACCATAATAATTTATTCATTAAATACTCAAATACACTGTAAATATATTTTTTATATTTTGGAAAAGTTTTAATTATACCATTATAAAGTATATTTCTCTCCAATAACCCATTATGAAAATATTTTAAATCTGTATTTTTTAAAAACTTATGGATATCCGTCAAAGCATCGCTAAATGGTAATGTTGCTTCTTGTAAAGCCATTATATCCGTATTTTCTATTTCTACTTGAAGCGTCTTATTTATATTATCTACCCTTTTCAACCAATTATCATGTATAAAATTTATATTCCAAGTTAAAACACTTAACTTCATTACAATACAAATCTAAAAAAAATATTTTATATTTACTCACTCAAATAAATATAAATCGCTCTTTTTCCAATAATGTAAATAAATCCTGTTTATTAATATATTCTTCACTTTTAATAGCAAAATAAGGATAATTTTTTAATTCTTTATCTATATCCTGGTATATATTTAAAATATTTATTGTTTTATCATAATTTTCATCCGTTAAATTATTATGTATCTTTAACCACTCTCCGAATTCCATAAATTTACTCTTTTTATAACAATTTAAATAATAAAATACATTTTTATTACTCTTTAAGTAATCTGTTCCAGACATAACACATAACAGTTGAAAATTATATAAGTTTATTCTCAACTTTTTCAAAATATCCTTCAAATTATATTGCATTATTGTATGATTAATTAAACTTATATATCTAAATACAATAGGACACCCGTAAGCAAATAAATCCATATCTTCAGTCAATACACCATATACTTTATTTTTTTTTACAAGAGCAGCACACAATTTATCAGCTTCACCATGTGCTTCGATATATTGAAATCCCATACTTTTAATTAAAGTCTTAATATTTACAATGTCTACTTTTCGGATTCTTACAATAGACCTTTTTAAACTTTCTAATTTTTTCTCTTGATGTTTATTTGGATTATCTCCAAATTTTTCCTTCATTTCATCTATTTTTTTCCAAGTTTTCTCACGATTTTCCCTGCGTCTATTTATTTCACCTCTCTTTTCTTCCGGAGGTTTTCCATCAAATACAAATAATGGAATAATATTATATTGTTTAAATATTGAACACATCAAATAAAATTTTTCTAATAACCCTCCCATAGATTTAAATCGATACAAATATATACTTGTATCGATGCATATTTTTTTATTATATAATTGTTGTAGATGAACTTTATTAACACAGTCACCACATTCCGTTTTTAAAAGCTTACTTAATAGTTTTACACCCATTGTTGAATACCTATATTTCTAAATAGAAATATTAAATCAATTTTATACCTTATCCTGACATATAGTCATTCTCGTTGTTATATTTACCATATCCTTATTGGGGTTTTTATATTCTCCACGTATTTTACGGTATTTTATTTCCATATCTTGTATTATATTTGTTAATCCTCGTTTTTTATACGTATCTTCAAAATACTTCCCAAACCTTCGTAAATTTAATTGATTCTTATGAAATCGAATTGACGATATATTATATGTTTCACACCAAAATAAAAATTTATCATAATCATATAATAAAACACTTTTAATAATATAGTAACATAAAACATTAGTATCTTCTTTGTATAATACATTTTTTAACGATTTTGAACAAACTCTATCGCTTACCAAATCCTTATAACGCAATCCCATATAGTCCAATATTTTTACTAATTGAAATAAAGAAAAAATCCTTTCGAATTGAATACAAAATTCACTATATAACCCGAATTGCTCGTAATCACCTTTATCATCTAAAATATCATATGATATAAAACAGCTATTTAATATAGTAGCCCAATATTCACTATATGCTTCACTTATTTCATAATCACTTTTTACCTTTAACATATCTTTTATTTTATCTTTCAATAATAAATAACTAATTCCTGAAAAATCCAAACATAAACTATGCATTAATTCGTGGATTAATACTTTTTTCCACTCTTCCTCTCGAAATACTAAAACTTCCCCCTTTTCTATACAAGCAAAGGTTAAAGCACTATTCACATTTTTTTGACCCAGCGTTTTTATTTGATTATTTGGTAAAGTCTTTTTCAAATCTGTTAAGAACAGATCTATCTTTATTTCCTTTACTTTTCTTGTGGTAGGGGTATAAAACAATAAAAATCTTAATATACGTAACGCTTTTTTTATCCTATCATTTACTAATTTTAAATTATTAAATTCATTTTGTTTAAATATAGCATAGTTAATTTCCACATCTACCGCACATAAATGTGTCTTTGCTTGTAAATAACCCTTCATATTTTTACGTATATAATCCTTTGCGCTATCTGGAATATATTTACCCTCCATTAATTCAGGATAATTCTTTCTTTTAATTAATTTTGTTTTTATCATATCTTGACTATCATAACGCTCCACCAAACCATCCGCTATTTTTATATCCCACCAAAATTGTTTAAAAATTCTATCCATCGAATTTTGATCCTTTGATATTATTTTTTTTGAAAACTTATCAAAATCATTCAAAAAATATTTCATTAATACTTCACTTGTTTTTGAAAACGACATAACAATTATATATATTATTACATATAATTGTTTTTAATGCTTTTTCCAACAAAATATTTGTTCCTTTTCTAACCGTTTAAAATCTTCCGGACCACCAACTCGACCAGCTATTGAATAAACATCCTTTTTATCGGCCTTTTTCCACTTTTTCTTTATTTTTGTGTACATAATATCAGGCATATTCAAGCAAATATGCTTTCCCTTTGGAAGATGTTTATATATTTCTTTTAATGTTGGTATCATAAATTCATCATAGAATTTTTCCGAATCATCTATTTTTATTTTTGAGCTACTATATGGCTGTTTCACTTTTTCCCCCTTCTTTTCATAATTCTCCATATTTTCATATACTTCTAAATATTCATAAGGTGGAGATGTAAAGACAAAATCATATTTTATCTTTGAAATTTTTACGGTCTCTGCCTTTTTAAATATCATTTTCACCTTACTTTTTGAATATGGTTGTAATGTTTTTATTATCTTATCATATCCAGGTTTTAAAGCAACATTAGCGTCTATTCCTGTGTAATCAATATCCATAGCCATAGCAGCTATTAAACGTGCTCCCCAGCCTGCCGTGAAATCCAATACCTTTGTTGCTTTATTTTTTTTATAAGAACATGCTGCCGCGGCTGGCCTCATAGTATTTACAGAACCCCATTGTAATTCAATAGCACCTCGAATACTACTATCAATGGTACGTTTATATTTTTGATTATATAACCGTTTGGCGAATTTTATTACCTTTCCTCTGGCTACTTTATCTTTCCACCTCTCATAATGAGATTTATTTCTATATTTTGTCTGTTTGCGCATTTTTTCAGTTCCATAATCTACCGCTCTATTACCAAATAGTGATTTACTATTAAAGTCATCTTTCTTAACAATTTCACGCAACTTTTTGAAATCTTCTATGGCCTGTGTTTTAGTTATATTTCTATATGGGTAACTTGTATCCGTAAATGTTCTATCCTTCTTTTTTCGCGTATTGTTTTTCTTCTTCTTTTTCTTGGATTTTCGTTTCTTCTTTTTCTTACTTTTTGTCTTTTTCTTATTACGTTTTCGTGTTTTCTTTTTATTAAAGAAAAAGCCTCCTCTATTCCAGTCTCTAATATGTTTGTTTGGGTCAAAACAAAATTTACATAATGGAAAACTTTCTCCTTCTGGATTTGATTTATTTTTTGCACTTCTTCCGGTCATTTCTAGACAATTAACACACTTTTCATGAAATCCATCAACTTGTCTAGCAGAACTTAATTCCCTTTTCCTAATTGATATAGCATCCTGATGTCTTAAACTTTCCAATATATCAACATCAGTATCAACTGTCGGATGTCTCTCCTGTTGTTGGGCCGTTCTCCATAATTCTTGCCAGAAATCATCATTCCAATTTTCTCCAAACCCTTCCGCCTCAAGGCTATTTTTAAAAGTTGAAAATCCATCATCCAAATCTTTTTTACTAGCTCCTTGATTATTATTATTTTTCATTTTTTTTGTAGGTGGTTCACTCATAAATTTATATTATATAGACATTATAAATTTATTTTGCCTTTTTTTTAATTCTATGTCTTATACGCATAGTATCATAAAATACAACTGGAGGAGGTCTATCAGCCTTCTTAGCGCGACTAACCATATAATGTAATAACTTAGCATCTTTTGTTGCTAATAATACATTACGTTCCATTTCATTATCTTCATTTTCATATTTTGCCTGTTGACCCTTTTCCATTATCTCTTCTCTATTTTTACCATCAAAGAAGTCTTCGTCCATCACAACATTCTTTGGTCTTCTAAAAACAATCTTTGATTTCTTTGTCTCTTGATCCTTTTTTCTAACTATACCGGTTTTACCACCAGCTCCTAAAGCCATTTTAGGATCTCTACATATCAAAGAATCACTATCCATGCTAAATACCTTATAATAATCGGGATTATTCTTCTTAAATTTATTAGCATGATAATAATGTTCAACAGATGCCCAGTTTTTACCATCTAATTTAAATAATGGAACTACATTTCCTGTATCATCTCTCTTAATATGCATATTAGACAATACTTTTCTCCATTCTTTCATTTTTGTTAATGGAACGTACTTTTCAACATCCCCTTCGGCAATTTTTTCTCCTGCTCCCTTACCGGGTTTTTTATCGGCAGATTTCGAATAGAATACAAAATGGGTTTCTTCGCTAAATAATTTTCCGTCTTCAGGTGTAGGAGTTGGTGTAACTTCTGGATTAACATCATCAATATCTATTTCTCCATCATCTACTCTTTCATCTTTCTTTTCATCGCCCATAAGTTCGTCTAATTGTTTTTCTTCTGGGACTTTAATTTGTTGTCCAATTAAACGAGCAAATTTTGGAATATAATTATATAATGATTTACCACGAGATTTCATACATCTATTTACTATTTGTGTTTTTAATCCGTGAGGAATTTCGTGGAATCTAAATATACCCTTACCTTTGTATTTTATTAATTTGTAATGATTTCCAGTATGTTCCATTACAATATAATATTTGGGTTTAAAATAACCCTTATCTTCTATTTCTTGTTGAACAAAGTTTCCACAAACCAATGGCGGATTTCCTTGGCGCCAATTAATACTTGAAATAATAATAAGTTTGGTATTTAATGCTAATTCCATTACATCACTTGTTACAGAATCTGCCCAAAATTCACAAGCCATCATTTTTGTTTTTAATTTATCCAAACTTGTTAATCCCTTCATCCATTTAACATCACTCCAATTAATTTTTGCCGCTTTTAATTCCCGTTCTAATCTCTCCTCCTTCTCCTTCAATTCGGTATATTTTTTCTTTTCTTTTCTTGCTTCACTCATTTCTTTATTCCGAGTGGGAACGTCTTTTTCCTTTTTAGCACTTCTAACTAACTTATTATATTTTTTTTTACTTTCACTTTTTTTAGCCTTAGTATCTGGAATTTGTCGTCTAATATCAGTTAATTCATTTTTAAGCATTGTATATCGTTCTTTATAATTTTGATAGTGTTCTTGAGTTGTATTTTCAGTCAAAATTTCTCTTAACTGTTTAACACTTACTTTTTTATTAATATTTTTAAATCCATCACGAATAACAGCAAAAAAACAATCTCCATTTGATTCTACATCAGATATAGTATAATTATTATTATGTAAGAATTCTTGTATCCAACTGCTTTGATTTCCTTTATCAGTAGGTTTTTTATATTTTTTTCTTTCTTTCTTTTCTTCTTTATCTGTTTCACCAGTTGTGAAAAAATCTTCGTCATCAACGTTATCCTCTATATTAAGATCTACTAAAACAGGTGGTGGATTTGATAAGGTAGGACTTGTAGTTTCAGCATTTAAATCATCTTCTTCCTCTTCATCATCGTCTTCTTCATCATCGTCTTCTTCATCATCGTCTTCTTCACTCTTTTTTACGTCTTCACCCTTCTCATCTTTTTTATTCTTCTTAGTTGTATCTTCACCATCGACATCTTCTTCATCGTCATCTTCTTCATCGTCATCATCATCTTTAGTTTTTGAAAGTTCATCTTCTACTAAAATTTCATTTTTCATACATTGTTGTAAGTATGATTTATCGACAAATGTATACAATAAAGGACCCTTCAATTTAGATATATCTAAATCTCCATCTTCATCCAGATATTTTCCCTTATCATATTTTTTTTTGGAAATTTCATAAACCCCAATTTGGTATATTTTATCACTTTCATCTACAATAATATAAACTGGACAATATAAAACTTTTTTTTTTGAGAAATTATATTTAATATTACCTAAAGCTATTACAACATCTATATCAAAAATCTTAATTTGATACATACTGACATCTTGTCCTTTATCCTCATCATCTATTATTTTTCTTTCAGGATATGAAACATCACTATTAATAATTGAAACTACCATTATAATTTATTCTAATATTAAATATTTTGATAAGTAACTATCGTTGGAAATTTCATCAATATAAAACCAAAACATCTTTCTGCGTTGTACTAAATCTGTATTTTCTTCAGCCTTTTCAAAAATAACAATATCTTCCGCTAAGTCTTCCTTCTTTTTTTTTCGTGTTTTAATATCATAATAACCACATATAAATTCTAATTGTTTTTTTGTATAATTATCTTTATAATCCAATACTTCAGCAAAATATAAATCACTATATAAATCAGTGTCTTCATTTGGAAGATTTTCAGCCTTACTATTTACTTGTTCTAATAAATCATCATATGTAACACTTGTTTCTTTTTTTTGTGAAATGTCTGCATCAACTAATGAAAAAAACATATTTTTTCGCTCCATTTAATATAATTAATTATATCACTAACTATTTATATTAAAATCATATATTTAATCTTCATCTTCACTGCTATCTTCTTCTAATTCCTCTACAATATCTAAAAATTTAAATGAAGTTTTATTTGATAATCCTGGATAATTTCTTACATTATATCCTGATATAATCTCAATAGCCTTAAATATATTTCTATGTGATTTCATTAATTTAAAACTAGAAACACTACTTTGTATCATAATAACTAAGTTGGCTGCTATTTCATCCAATGCGTTTTCATTTTCTTTTTGGTCAATATACAAGTTGATTTTCTTAATAAAGTCTAACATAATTTTTTCCATCTTTTCTAATTCAATAATATCATATTCAACACAAATCATCAAGAACTTACTTAATGCTTTTCGTTTTTCATTTTTCTTCATAATATCACAAAATTTATCATAATCTACCTTAGCATCACAATATTCAAAGGTTTCAAATAGAGAACTAAAACTATCAAAATTACTAACACACACATTTTTCATAACAGGATAAGTTTTGATTAATTCTTTATATAATTTTACATATACCTTGGAAAGAAACCTATTAGCACTTCCTATTTCAAATATGCTTGCTCCAATTTTAGATAAATAGTCATCTTCATTATTTTCAACAATATCTTTAATAACAAGTTTAATTTCGTTGCTAATTTCTTCGTAATTATCATTAGTTAGTTTATTTAAATAACTTCTGATTTGATCCATTTGGGCCTCTAAACCTTCCATATTTTTATCCAATGTGGTAGTTTTAAAATTACGAATTGTTTCCCAAGAAGAGCTTGTAATATTTTCATTTACCTTTTTCTTTTTATTATTATGATAATTATATCTCTTAAATACAGGTGTTTTTTGATAACTAGGTGCACCTACCCTATTCGCTAGTTTATTAATTTTTTCTATTACTAGAGATTCTAACTCGGGAATATTTCCTGAACGTTCTTTATTAATAAAATCATCGAGTGAATATATTTGACTTGAAACTAAAACAGACATCTTATAAGTGTTATATAATGTTTATTTTTTATATCAATTTTAATAACATAAAATTGAAAATGAACTTAAATATAAATAATCAATACTATCTACGATGACTTCCCTTACAGAACCCGAAACCACCACTACATCTACTATTAAGAAATATGAAAAATATGAGATATCATCTTGGGATGATACTAATTTGAACCTCGATACTAAACTTTTACGAGGTATTTATGCTTTTGGATTTGAAAAACCCAGTTCCATTCAATGTAAAGCTCTTCACCCTATGGTAACTACCGGAAGAGACATAATTGCTCAAGCACAGTCTGGAACAGGTAAAACCGGTGCTTTTACAACAGGAATCCTCCAAATTTTAGCAAATATTGGTTATAAAAGCAAAGATAATAAAATTACAAGTGCTATTATTTTAGCACCCACACATGAACTTGCTAAACAGATTAAAGAAGTATTGGAAAATATTGGTAGATTTATGAAAATTACCGTTCAATTACTAGTTGGAGGAACTTCTGTAGAAAATGATAAAAAAAATCTAACAGAAAATACACCACATATTGTAGTAGGAACACCTGGTAGAATTCATGATATGTTGCGAAGAAAATATCTCAATGCTAATAATTTCAAAGTATTAGTTATTGATGAAGCAGATGAAATGCTTTCGTCAGGTTTTAAAGAACAAATGTATAAAATCTTCCAATTTGTTCCTAACAATATGCAAATAGGATTATTTAGTGCTACGATGCCGACAGATTTACAAGAACTTACTAATAAATTCATGGAAACACCTATTAAAATTTTAGTTAAGGCAGAACAACTCACACTTCAAGGAATCGCTCAATATTTCATCAACATCGATGATGATGTAAGTAAATATGAAACTATTAAGGATATTTTCAGTAGTCTTTCTATTGCGCAGGCGATTATTTATTGTAATAGCACAAGACGCGTAGATGACCTATGTGAAGCGATGATTGGTGATCAGTTTCCAGTTAAAAAAATCCACGGACGAATGGGAGAAGATGAGAGAAAACAGACCTTTAGTGAATTCAAAAGTGGGAGTTGTAGAGTATTAATTACATCCGATTTATTCGCCCGGGGAATTGATGTTCAGCAAGTCAGTATTGTAATTAATTTTGATATTCCAAAAAGTGAACATACATATCTACACAGAATTGGTCGTTCTGGTAGATGGGGTAGAAAAGGAATTGCTATCAACTTTACTAGCAAACATGATATTCAACGACTCAAGGGATTTGAAGAATATTATCAAACAAGCATCGTGGAGATGCCGGCCGACTACACAAAACATCTTGACGTTTAGATTATATAAATGATTAAATATTTAATCGTTTAATAAATTTTTTCTTTTTCTTTTTTGAATTTATTATGTTCAAAGAAGAAAATTGTTATAATAATAATTGTTTTCAATTACCAATAGAATTTTTAAATAATAAACAAACATTAAGTGATAATTTAATTGATGATTTAGAACTTACTGAAACTATTCACGAAGATACAACTCCTGTTTATGATTCTGTATTTAATCCATCTACAGATATTGGACAAAAATCCATAAAAAGTTGGTCTAAATATTACACTACAGACAAGAAATTTTTAAGAGATTCACAAAAATTATATAAAAACGCTAACTCTATTCCTTTCAATAAAATACAAATTGAAAAAATGTTACATTCTTGGAAAAATATTAGAAATCAAAATAACTTTTTAGAAAAATATCAATATGTTGATTTTCAAAAATTACTTTTTCTTAATAAATCTACTACTTTTCTCTCCATTTTAAGTTTATACAATATATCTTCTCCCATAGCCACATTAATAGCGCCTTTTTTTGTTCTACTTTTACCTTTTGCTGTTTTGAAGGTTATGAATCTACCTATAACTTGGAATAGTTATTACAAAATACTTCTTGAAAATATCAAACACCACGCAATTGGTAAACTATTGTTTTCATTCAGTGAGGTTGCTTTGGGACAAAAAATATACATACTCTTTCTTTTAGGAATGTACTTTTATAATATATATCAAAACCTCATTAGTTGTTATAGATTTTATATTAATGCACGATACATCGCTGAAGAATTCGAAACACTAAATGAATATTTAGATTATACAAAAAATAAATTCAAATTATATTTAAAATTAACAAAAGATTACAAAACTTATAAACCATTCAATAATAAACTGAAGGATTACTTGGATAGAATAGAAAAATTTCATTATGAAATTAAATCCATACCTACAAATCAAACCCCGTTACAAAAATTTATATATATAGGCAAATCTATGAAATACTTTTACATTTTATATGAATCTCAAGAACTTGAAAACTTAATAAGTTTCACTTTTGGATTTCACGGATATATAGACACTATTTTAGGAATTAATAAACAAATAAAGGCAAAAAAAATTAATCCTATAGCATTTTCCAAGTCAAATAAATTTAAACTTAAAAATATGTTTTATCCAAATCTTGAAAATCCTATTAAAAATGATATTGATATTTCAAAAAATCATATTATTACGGGTCCAAATGCTGCTGGTAAAACTACACTTATTAAATCATCTATTATAAACTTATTAATCAGTCAGCAAATTGGTTATGGTTATTTTGATAAAGGTATCTCAGGAACCTTCAAACATATACATTGTTATTTAAATATTCCAGATTCTTGTTCACGAGACAGTTTATTCCAAGCAGAAGCCAGAAGATGTAAAGTAATTATTGATAAAATAAAAGACAATCCAAATGATACACATTTCTGTATTTTTGACGAATTATATTCAGGAACCAATCCATATGAAGCCATAAGCAGTGCTTATAGTTACTTAACTCATATATCTAAAAATAAAAATGTTAAATTCTTACTAACTACTCATTTTATTAGATTATGTGACCTTTTAGAAAAACATAAAAATGTAGTCAATAAATCTATGAAAACTTCTGTTATTAATAATGATCCTACTTACACGTATAAAATTACACACGGAATATCCAAAATTAAAGGTGGGGTTTGCGTGTTAAAACAACTTAACTATCCAGAAGAAATAATTAATAACACAAATAAAATTTTACAAAACTTATAATTTACGTTTAATTATAATAAATTTAATATAATTAAACATTAAGTAAATGGTTTTCTCAAGACAACTAGTGATTAGCATTGGTGTTAGCGCACTTAGCGCAACATTATTATTTTTATATTTTAGAAATCGAATGACGAATGTTGAAAAAAAGGTCGATGTTATGTTTGACTTAATACAAAGTCATGAAACAGATAGACAACAACAAATGTCCCAATCCTATATGGCCGCCCAAAATGTAAGACAATCGTCTTCTCCACAAGATACAGATAATTGGAATTCGCAAAATAGCCAAGAAAGAAATCTAATAGACGTTTCGGATGATGATGATGATGATGATGGTGATTCTGAATATGACTCCGAAGACAGTAGAGAAGTTAGTGATAATGAAGATGATTTAGCAGAACGTATTAAATTGGTAACAACCGATATTGATTTACAAGAAGCAGAAGAAGAAAAAAATGTGGTTGTTTTAGAAAGCACAAACACAGAACCTATTTCTATTGACGAAAGTGTTCAACTAGAAGAAGTAACTAATAATTTAGAAGAAGATAATGATACTACTGATAATAAAGAAGACAATAAAGAAATTGTCCAAAATGTCGAAGAAGAACAAGAAGAAGACAGTTTAGTAGAAGACAGTTTAGAAGAAGACAGTGAAAGTGATAATGAACAAGAACCTCTAGAGAAAGAAGAAGTTCATATTGAATATAGTAAACTTAGAGTTACGGAACTTAAGGCAATCGCTGAAGCTAAAGGACTTTTAAATTACAAAAGTCTCAAAAAACAACCCCTAATTGATTTAATTAAAGCATCAGAATAATTTTATAAAGTTATGTATATAAATGAGTTGGGCAACTTGCTATGAAGGATCTAATAATATACATTTTAATATTCCGGCATCAATGAATGATGGAAGGCTTTTTTCTAATTATGAAGCCGCTTGTAAAACAAATAATCAGTTAAAGAAAAATTTAGGAATCACAAATAATTATCAATACAGACAATGGTTGATTCATAATGGAAATGAAATTGCTAAAAAAAACAATGAACTAGCTTGTGGAGATTGTAGTCAATGTATTAAAGAAGCTTCACACGCTCCAAAAACACAGAAATATTTATATAAAAACTGTGCCGACCTTTCCAGACCATATGGTTATGAAAATAGTGACCTCAAGAACATGTATGTTTCTAGACAATCACAAAATTCAAAACTACATTCTCCCCTTTTAACACAAGAGCAACTATTACTTTCAAGAGCATCCAAATGTTCTATAGGAAATGCTAATAGTGCAGGACCAATGAAATCTTGTTCATCTAACAAGTTTGATTAATTTATTATTTTAATTACCAATTGACTTAAAATAATAAAAACATATAATTTAAGTAATGAAAGTGTTGTCTATAGATGTAGGTATGAAAAACTTAGCGTATTGTTTATTTAATATCAAAGATAATTTAGAATATAATATTGAATTATGGGATGTTATTGATTTATGTAATGAAAAAATTCATATGTGTGGAGAGAAAAATAAAAATGGAAAATCTTGTAAAAAAAAAGCAAAATTTTTCAAAAAAGAAAAATATTATTGTAAAACCTGTGCTCGTGAAAAAAAATACAAGATACCTACTCCCGAATTTAAAAAACAAAAAATTAAAAAACTTAAATTCGCACAATTAAAGGATTTCGCGAAAAATAAACTTGAACTTAACCACGAAAAAAAAATAAAAAAAGCCATATTATTTGATTTAGTAATAGAACAAGTAGAAAAAAATTATTTTAATTTTATTGAAAAAATTAAAACCAAAGACTTCAACTTGGTAACATATGGTAGAAATTTAAAAAAAGAATTTGAAAATATTCTACAAAATATAAACATAGATTGTGTTATTGTTGAAAATCAAATAGGACCACTTGCTCTTAGAATGAAAACACTACAAGGAATGATTATGCAACATTTTATAGAAAAAGGTATTCCACTCGTAGAAGAAATATCCGCATCTAACAAATTAAAGGAATTTTTAGGTAATAAAAAAACCACTTATTCCGAAAGAAAAAAATCTGGAATTATGATTACTAAAAATCTTATATGTGAAAATAACAACTTACACAAATGGACCGAAGTTTTTAATAAACATAAAAAACAAGATGATCTAGCAGATAGTTTTTTACAAGGAAGATGGTATCTTAAAAATACTCTTTTAAAAGAATAAAATATATATTGTGCGGATTACTTAAAATTAAAAGTTCTAGTTATAGCATAAGCATGGAAGAAATTTCATTAAATTTAGCAGAACCTACTTTATCTGTTACAGAATCTGGATCAGGTGCTATTAAAATTAGTGTTGACTCTCCTAAGAGGAGTGTTAATTTTGGACCTGGTGCTGAAATGCTTATGAATCAAAGCAAATCCAAAACATCATCGCCAAAAGCAGATATTAATCTAGATGACCTCAGTAATCTAGATAGTATAGATTTAAATGCTAAGCCCTCCGAACCAAAAGTCAAAAGACCTTCTTTTACAGATGTAACTAGTAATTTATTTGGAGGCAGTTTCAAAAAGAATGAAGATAGTGGTATTAAACTTCAAATTAATGAACCCCCACAATCTAATATGTTTAATTCAAATCCATTACCAGGTGCTACAACCAAAGTTAAAACAGAGACTAGCGATGGATTTAAAACTTTTAATGAAATTCCTGTTACACCAGCAGCACCACCTGCTCCTGTTAGAATGAGTCACGAAGAAACTTTAAGAGAAAAACTAAAACTTTTAAGAGCTTTAGAAGCACTTGAAAAAAAAGGAATTCAGCTTACTAAAAAATATACGATGGATTCTCCCTTAGCTGAAATGAAAGGAGAATATGAAACCATTAAAGCTGACGGTGAAAAGAAAAGCAGTATTAAATTTCAAAGACAAATGATGCTTGCTGCTGTTAGTGGGTTAGAGTTCCTTAATGGACGATTTGACCCATTCGATATCAAGCTTGACGGATGGTCTGAAGCTGTTCAAGAAAATGTTGAAGAATATGATGATGTCTTTGGAGAACTCCACGAAAAATACGGAGGAAAAACCAAAATGGCCCCAGAGATTAAATTATTATTTATGCTTGGAGGTTCCGCTGCTATGCTTCATATGACCAATACCATGTTCAAATCAGCAATGCCTGGTATGGATGATATTATGAGACAAAATCCTGAACTTATGCAACAATTTCAAAATGCTGCTATGAATACTATGGGACAACAAAATCCTGGATTTGGTAACTTTATGGGAGGAGTTATGGGTGGACCACCACCAATGACTATGCCTCCTATGGGATCTCCTCCTGGACCAGATGATTCTATGAGACAAGTTCCTCCTAGAATGAGTCGTCCAAGAACTAATAGACCTGATATTGAAATGAGTAGAAATAATACATTTAATGATGCTATTGACCCCAGGGACAATTTTAAACAAATTAAAAAATCATCCAGAAGACCCGAAATGAAAGGACCTTCTGACTTAGATGATATTTTATCTGGACTTAAAACTAAAAAAATTAATCTTAAAAGTCAAAAAAACAAAGATAGCGCAAGTGTTGTGAGTATTAGCGAACTCAATGAAATGAAAGATTCTTTAGACAAACCCAAAAAAACTAAAAGAAAACCTAAATCAGAAAGAAACACTATCTCACTAAACTTTAATTAATATAACTTCAATTGACCTGTAAGCTTTCCTATTTTATCCTCATAATCTGGACCAACATAACCTACAGTTATAGTTCCAGGTAAAACTTCTGTTAAACCAGCATCCACTGTATAACCACAATTAACCCCTTTTCTTCCCGCTATATCCATTATATACATCAATGTCTTCTCATTTGGAACTTTTAATATTACTATCTTTTCACCATCACTCCTCCATTTGAAGAAAATTTGACTACCTGTATAAGCCTTAACTGTAGCATCTACCATCGAATGGCTCACTTGAGCCAATACCTTTCCTTTACTCATTTTTAAATCATCGCGGACCAATATACACATTTTAAAACTCATTTTTTAAACTATTAATATAATTTAAAAAATATTCAATTTATTTATATGGTACTAGGAATGATTTTATATGAAGGGGTTGATTTGGCCTACAATGCTGTAAAACTAACTTATAATGGTATTTCTGGTGTTTATAATTGGTATTATCAAGTTGAAGAACACGAAAGAGAAGAACAACATAAAGAAGCACACGAAATGATAGAACAACTCAAATTATTAAATAACAGAATAAAAGAACTAGAAGGTAAACTTGTTCAAAAAGACAACTTACTTGTAGATATCAATAACAGCATTAAAAATGAATAATATACTACTTTAACTACTTTCATAAAACTTTGTATATAACTCATCTAAGTGATTATCTTCAATTGAATAATATTAGACATTTAGCTTAATATTATTTACCTTCTTCTTTTGGTTCTCTTTTTACGCCGCGATTTACGCCGCGATTTACGCCGCGATTTACGCCGCGATTTACGCATTTTTTTAGTTCTCTTTTTTCGGCGACGTTTTCCTCCTTTTTTCTCCTCTCTTCTTCTTTCAGCAGCTTCCAAACGGTCTTTATTTATATCTTCTCTTATCTTTTTTTCTAATGCTTCCAAATCTTTGGGGGATAATTTATTTTTAAATAATTCGTTCGCACGTTCAATAAGAGTTGGTTGTCGTTTTCTCTTACTACCTCGTGGAGGAGAAGAAGAAGAAGGAGAAGAAGAAGCACCTAGGGATACAGTTGGGATGGTTGATGATGGTTTATCACTATCAGTACCACCAGGCCCACCGTGTGATAAGTTATCATCAACACGACCCAACTCTAATTCTTCATACCCAAAACTATTTTCAACGTCACTTGCTTTACATAAAGCACAAATGGTAAATTGGCCTGGCCCACCATAATTACTCCACCCTGTAGGAACCATGTTTTCTCCTGTTTCAACACTTCTCCAAAACATTCCTTTACCAATCCCCCCCTCACAGCCGTTTGAATTACATTGTACTATTCTTCCTACTGCTTCTCCACCTTTAGCTTCAAATAACATATGAGCATATGTACGTGGAGGTATATTATCTTTTGGTTTTCCATTTTCTATCCAAGGATATATTGGTATAACCCCCGCGACGCTTTCCGTATCTTTTTCTAATTGTGTTTCTGCGGCTAAACTTGCCATATATAATAACTAAATATTAATTAATTATTATATTTATAATCCGCTGCTCCATGGTGCACTTTATCTACGCCTCTTAGTTCTCTTTCTACGCCGCGATTTACGCCTTGACTTACGCATTTTTTTAGTTCTCTTTTTTCGGCGCCTCTTTCTACGAGTTTTTCTTTTGTGACGGCGTTTTCGACCGCCTTTCCCCCCATCGAATAATTTTCTACTAAAGTTACCGTTATTTGCTCCGGGCTTAACAAAATTTTTAGCTTCGGGTCTAGGGGTGCTATGCTCCGGCTTTCTCATACCAGTAGGTTTCGGAAACACTTTTTCTACGTTTCTAAACGCATCATTTTCAAGTTCTTTACTTGCGTCATGTCTTTTTTTTCGGTCAACTTCCCAGAACTTTTTAGCTTCTTTTTTTGGATCATCACTCATATATATTATCTAAATATTATTATCAATATAATAGCCTATACCTAAATCTCCATTTTTAAATACATATCCCTCCTTTGCCCCTATAAATGTATCACTTGGAATAAAATCATTATTTTCTTCTTCTACTATTTCTACTTTTTTCTCCTTGTTTTGCGAATTAACATAGTAATATACAATACACAAAAGTATAATACCAAAAAACATATACATTATCATTTAAAGTTATCATCCATAAAATTTTCAATATTTTAACTTACCGACGTCTTTTTTTTGTTTTCTTTTTTCGGTTCCTTTTTCGTGATTTTCCATAATCATTCTTAATATAATTTAATCTAAGGGTTCTTCTCTTCTTTTTATAATTCTTTCTTCGCGTTTTCCTCTTTCTTCTTCCTCCTCTTCTAACTTCTGTTCTACCAGAATTTTTATTCGCTTGATACTCATTATGTCGGGCCTCGCGGTAATCAAGTCTATCCAGGACTTCACGTTGAGCCGCATCTCTCTCTTCAGTCCTGCTTAATGCAGGTGTAGTCGTTTTTTTTAATACACCAAACGCATCTTTTAACAAATTCATTTTATTTGGACAACTTGAACCACTTACCATAGAATTTTCAAATTTATCTACAAGCCCTGATAAAACTCCTTGTTTTTCTCCTTCCTTTAATTTAGTCTCTACACCTAATTCTAAATCTACTTCAACCTCTAGATCTATCACCAATTGTTCAACTTCCTTATCAAATTTATCTAGTTTTTTAAATTTCCAATTTCTTCCATCTATTTTTTTGATATGAACATCATTAATAACAAATTGTTGATTTTTTGGAGGCGTTACCATTTCATCAATCGCCTTTTTATCATCCAATTTACCCTTCGCATATTCTGCTTTAATTACTATAGGAATAAATTGTAATTTCCCCTTATTTTTTAAATTTTTATTTAATTTGTTATAATTACCTTGATTATCATTTATATCAATAGGAGATTCCACCATTTCATTAGGTTTTAATACCTTTGCCCAATCATTATCTTGTGTTTCACTTTCTGGTATTTTTACTACAATATCTTCACCACCAATATTTACTTTTATTTTTTGTCCACGTTTTGCTCCTCTAGGAACAGGAAAGCGTGCTTTTAATTTTTTACCTTGTCCTAATATTTTTTTTTGATATTTGCCCTTATTTGGAGTAAAACCCGTTTTAACCATCCGTTCAACCATATCATTTAAATAAGTATCCAAATTCATATCAGCATTATCTGGAGCATATATACTTTTATCACGAATCAAATTATAATCGGGATATTTAGGTTCATTATTATCATCTAATATAAAAATTCCACCATCATTAATACCACCCCATATTCGATCTGCTCTGCGTTCCAATTCTAGTCTATGAGCTGGTGTTTTTGTTCTTCTAAAATCTGCTCGAGCTGTATAATAATTCTCCAATTTTCTATTTGATCCAAATGGAATACCCCTATCATCATTTCTTGGCCTCTCAGAATCCCAGTTTATAAAATCAGGACCACATTCATAACTATATACTAAGTTTCCTTCATGATATAATTCCATATCTCCTTTTCTTAAATTTTTCTTTATCGATATAATCTGTCCACCTACTTCTTTAGGAGCTAAAAATTCTATATCGAAAAACATTTTCTCTGGATCCATATTTCTAGGCCCACCCAACCTAACCGCATCTTGTCCCATAACAGGAGCTGTTAGCTTTTTAACTTGAGCTATCATACCATAATTCGGGTCTGTCTTATTTTTTGGTTTATAAATTACTAAACTCCCTGATTTTATTAAACCCTTTGTGTTTGTTGTATCAAATAAAAAATTACTAGACACTAAATCTTGATATACATCTCCTGTTTGTAGAGATTTAAATTTAAAACTTACACGATATAATAATTTTGATATTTCAGGTAATTGAGGAGGATTACTATCTATATTTCCCCGTAATAGCCCGCATTTTTCTTCAGGTTTAGGATATAATGTATTTAACGGTAATCTATTAGTTATTACTAGCATAGTTATAATTAATAGAGAAATTAAACCTTCATAATAAAATTATTTAAATTTCTTAATTGTTCTTTTCGCTGTCCCCTTCTTTTTGCTTTTTCTAATATAGCCGTTGCTTTAGAAAGTTCTTCATCTGTTACTTTATTATCATTATCCAAATCCAAAACTTCTTCAAAATGTCTATATTTCATTGGTATTACACACATAGGACTTTCTTCATTAAATAAATGGTCAGTTAATACAGTAAATATAGCTGTTAATGCTAATGCTATTAATATATCTCTGCTTCCCATCCAAGATATAGCAAAAATTAATAATTGCCTCCCCACACTATTTTTTAAATATGCTTCTTGTGATTTACTTAATTCAATTGTTACATATTTAGAACCTATATTTAACATTATCATTACTAATCCGGCAAAAAATTTGCTATTATTTAAATAACCTAAATAATTAAATACTTCACTTATCATCTATATATTGTAAAAAGATATTTTTCTTTTTTACCATATTAATATAATTGTTTTGTTTCCATATAACCGCCGTTTGTATGATTGTCTATTTGATTTGTTGCCCGTAATGTATTTCTTTCACTTTTAAGCTTTAAATCTCTATCGATATCACTTACACATGCTTGTGTAAATTTCGTTGGAGACCAAACTTTTAATTTTGGACTAAATGCCTCTCTGTATTCGTACCCATCTGTGTCCATTAACA
>VMHT01046815.1_pt1 | contig 22688 bp, 30 predicted proteins | sample 4693611 | NCBI WGS metagenome assembly VMHT01 (sample SAMN12280063, study PRJNA550983) | marine metagenome | isolation source: seawater sampled from same location over 5 years 0.02-0.2 micron viral filtrate | place: USA: collected off the coast of southern California halfway between the port... ...
AGGATTTATATAAATAAATGATTTTATGACCTTAATTTTAAAAAGTATAGATATTATGAATAGATATTATGAATAGGTTTTATGAACTAAATGATTATATGACCTTAATTTTATAATTTATAATTTATGATCTATAAAAAAATATTTTAATCAGGATTTATATAAATAAATGATTTTATGACCTTAAAAAAATACCTGATATTTTATACATGATTTATAAAAAAATATTTTAATAATAATTTATATAAATAAATGATTTTATGACCTTAAAAAAAACATTAAAAAAAATGTTAAAAAATAATTATAAAATATTTAAAAATAATTTAATATATAAATATAGTTATAATGAATAATCTACCTAATGATATTTTATGTAATATATATAGTGCATATATTAATGATAGAAATATAGATCATTATGAAAATAATTATAATAAATATATTAAAAGAAAATTAATAATGGATTTAAATTCATTTAATATAGAATATCAAAATCATTTAATAATTCATACTTCTCAAAGGGATTATTCAATAGTAGAATGGTATAAAGAATGTTTTGAATTAAATAATATGAAAAGTAAATATATATTAAAAAATAATAAAATAAATAAATTATACATAAAACAAAAAAAAGAAATAAAAAGATTAAAAAAATTAAATATAAATGATAAAGATAAAAATGGATATTTTTATCATTTAGGTAAAATTATGAAAGTTTATAAATAAATAAATTAAATAATTATATGGATCATAATATAAAATATTATTATAGTGATATTATATTTTGTATTAAATGCAAGAGTATTTTTAAAATAGGTAATTATAATAGACATTTAAAATCTAAAAATCATTTATTAAATTCTAATAAAAAAAAGAATTATTTAATAAATGATAATAATAAATATGTATTAATTTTTAATTAAAAATATTGTATATCTTATATGGCATCTTATAGAGATTATCAACCTCATAAATACGATGATTTTTTTACAACTGAAAAATCATGGATACAAATATCTAAAATAATAAATAAATATATAGATCATAATTTAATTATATCTATGCCCTTTTATTCTCCTTATTCTAAATGTAATGAATTATTAGGTAAATATATCAAAAATAAAATTATATATCAAGATGAAGATTTTTTTAATTTTGATAGAGGTGATATAGTTATAGATAATCCACCATTTAGTAATAAATCAGATATATTAAAAAAATTATATGAAAGAAATAAACCATTTATGCTTATATTACCTATTACTTCAATTTGTTATAAATATTTTAGAAATATTTTTAAAAATGATATAGATAAAATTACTATATTAATTTTTAATGGAAGACCTTTATATAATCGTTGTAATCCTAAAACAGGTGAATTAAAAGGTGCTTTAAAAAGTCCTGCATTTGATAGTATGGTATTATGTTATAAAATTCAATTACCTAATAATATTATGTTTTTAGAATAATTTACATAATAACTCTTACACCATTTAAATCTATTTTTAGTCTTCTAATACTATGTATATAAAAGTTCCATAATAAATTAGATGTAGTTGCAAGTCCACTAAGAGTTTTTACTCTAAACTGAAGATCACGATTATTTAAAGAAACACTACCCACAGGTGTAAGAGCACGACCTATTGCGAAGTATTGTCTATCTCGTTCACCAGGTATAGAATAATCTAATCTTCTAACATCATAATTACATGCTTTAAAACTTTTTTCTAACTCCCACAGATGTTCATTTGATAATTTATTTTGACTATATCTTTGGACATCTACTTCTTCACTAGGAGATTGTTGAGATTCATAAAACCAAGAATAAGTATCGTAATTTTGATATACTCCATTATTAATATCAGTAGAAAAACTATTAGTTGCTGTTGTATTTATAGGAACTGCTACAATACTTTTTACTCTATTTGCTATTGTAGGTATATAACAATTAATATTAGATTGACCTGTTGCTATACTAACAGGACTATTTAATACTGAATTTACATCAAAGTTATAACCTGATGGAGATGCTACTTTTGATAATACACTATCTACCCAAGATTGTGGTGGTTCTACTTTATTTACAATTAAACATACATCTTTCATTTGTATATTACAATTAACTTGGTTATTTGGAATAAATATAGGTGTATTTGCTGCATGTGTATTTCCTAGATTTGCGGTGCATGTATATCTATATAAATTATTATTAGTTGTTACATTTAATATGGTCATTAGATCAGTATTACCTCCACTTGTAATATTAACTACATTACCAGGTTGTAATGGTGCATTTTTAAAACCTAAATAATTAGGTGCTGCTGTTCCATTTACCTCTGATCCTGATATTTCAAATGTTGGAGATCCTGCATTTACTTGTGCTGCTAGTTTTAATTTAGTGTTTCCTTGTCTTACTAAATCTACCATTTTAACGCATTTATCAGTTTTATTAATTGTTAATTCTAATCTTAATGGTGCTCCTGCATTAAAATAGATTTTATGAGATGTAAATAAAGCACATTTTAGATTACATGATAAATTCTGTTGTAATGAGTTTTTATTATCTGTTATAACAGTATTCATAGTGGTATGATTATAACATTGGAGAAATAGATTATGAGAAACCTGTTTTGATTGTTCGTAAGGAAAAGGTTGCACTCCTTCTACAATACTATCTTTATTTTGATCGCATGTTGCTTTACAATAAGCATTAATAGTATTACAATAATAATCATAACCAGTTATATCTTCTAATAATTGATCTCCTGCATATAAAACACACCTAGAAAACATAGAATTTAATCCTCCTGTTTCAGGTATAAAAACTGGAACGTTTAGTTGTTGACCTGTTAAATCATTATTAAAATCTAATTTAACTAATAATCTTGTATTTGCAGGATCTATAAATTGAACTTCTTTTGGTATTTGAATTATAATTTTTTGTTTTTCTCTATATGTTTGATTATTATTAGAAAATACTTTAATTTCTGTTGTCTTAATTTGAGGGGACGATGTTAAGGTAGGATCATAGAATTCACTTGCCATATATATATTATTAAATATTATTTTTATAAACTTTTTAATATTTAAACTTTTATATAAAAAAATGATTATATAACCTTATTTTTAAAATGATTGAGTTGCAGATTGTCCTATTATTTGAGAAGGATTAGTAGTTGATGTTGCTGTTAATTGGGTTGGTGATATATTTACATTACCTATACCTCTTTTTTGTGTTTCTTCTAATTGTTTTTGTTCTTTCTTTTTTTCAGTAATACCTGATATTAATGTTCCTATACCTGTTCCTATTGCTGCTAAATCAAGAGCAGGATTTAAAAAATCCTCTGATAATGCACCTAAATCTAATCCTTCTGTTAATCCTGATAATACACTTTTACCTGTTTTTTCTAATCCTGATTTTATATCACTAACACCTGAATCTAATATAGATGAATTTATATTACTTTCAGGTTGATTAACTAAATCTGCATTATTAACATGATTTAAATTATTATTTAATGATCCTTTTACATTTTGAAAATCTATATTATTAGATTTAGATATATTATCCCACTCATTAGGATCATATTTAGGTTTAACAGATAAATTATCTTCAACAGGTCTATTTCGTAATTCATTTAATATTGATTTTTGTGATTCATTTAGTTCACCTCCTTCATTAGTAATATTATTTTTAACTTGATTATTTATAGATTGATTAACATTATCAGATATATTATTTAATTTATTTTTATTATTATTTATAATATTATCAATTCTATTATTAACATTCTTACCAGTTTCTAATAATTTTTGTCCTGAACTATAAGTAGTTTTAATTACATCAGGAGCACCTATTAGAATACCACCTATATTTTCTAATCCTGTTGCATCTTCAATCTTACCTTGTATATCAGTTAATTTATTTTGTAATTGACCTTGTAATTGAGATTTAAGATCAGTTTGTCTCTCTTGAGATATATTTAATCCACCTTGTGCTAATAAATTATTTAAATCAGACATAATATAATAATTTAAATATTTTATTATTTTTTATATTATAATATTTATATATGGATAAAGATAAGAAAATACCTAAAAAATATACATCAGGATTATCACCTGAAGATAAAAAAAAACAAATTAAATCTATACAATCTAAAACTTTTAAAGATAGACCTAAATTAAAGTCATATAAACCTAAAACTTCTAATCAAACAACAGCATTTAATAAAAAATATGGTGATAAATTAAAAAATATGAAAGGAGGTAAAAATAAAAATAATATATCAAAAGTTACTGGTATTCCTAAAATTGCATTAGATAAAGTTTATGATCGTGGATTGGCAGCGTATAAAAGTGGCAGCAGACCTGGTCAAACAGCGAATTCATGGGCACGTGCTAGAATGTATAGTTATATAATGGGTATAGGAGGTAGTAGAAAAGCAGATAAAGATATAACTAAAAAATATAATGTTAAGTTTTAAGGATATTAAATCATTTTTTTATATAATATAATATAAATGTTAATAAATATATTAAATAAATATTCTAAAAAAGAATTAATAAATATTATTATTTTATTACAAAAATACAATAATAATTATCTATATTTTAAATATGAAGATAAAAAGAATTTAGATTCTGATATTAAAATACCACATGATAATCCATATCATTTTAATAATCAAAAATAAGGATAATAAATCATTTATTTATATATCTTAAAATAATATATTATTATATATAATGGATAATAATAATTATTACAGGGATTATTATTACAAAAATAAAGATAATTTTAAATTATATACTAAAAAATATTATGATCTTAAAAAATTAGATAATTCTTATAATGAAAAAAGAACATTATATTTAAAAACTTATTATGAAAGAAATAGAGATTATTTAAAAGCATATATGAAAGTTTATTATTATGAAAATAAAGATTTAATATTAGATAAACAAAGAAGATATAGAAATAAAAATCAAAATAAAATAAAAGAATATCATAGAAAAAGATATTTAAATAAAAATAGTAATAGTGAACCTATTAAAATAATTAATGAAAAATATACTCTTACTTTTGATTAGATCCATCAAATAATAATTCATCATAATTTTTATATAATTTTCGTTCTCTCATCATACAATATAATCTATCAAATCTACTATCTTTTGTTGCATATTCATAGTATTTTTTAAATTCATTTACAGGACAAAATACTACTCCTATTTCCTCAAATACCTTTTGTTCTTCTTTACTATTATTCAGTCTTGATATTTGGTAATAATGGCAATTAGACCTGATAGAATTATTTATATATTTAAAATTCTGTATTAGAAAGCATGTAGAAACTGAATAATGGCGATTACGAGAAATAAATGAGTTTAATTTAGAAGTTCTTTTATCTACATACCCCAAAGCATCATCTACAATTAATAATACTTTATTTTTATCATTTATTCTTTCTCCATCTTGAACTTCTTGTATGTCCATCAATTCTGTAACTATTTTATCTAAATTATTAGGATCATCATATATAATAGTTTTAGGACTATCTCTAACAATTTGGGCGGTTACATCATTACGAATACTAGGACTAACATATATAATAATATCATATATATCACCTAACATATCAGACCTATAAAATGTATTTATAGTATTTAATCCCTTACCACCCATACTAGGTGCAACTAAAATCATAGTAAAATGAGGTTGTGGTAAAGGATCAGGTATTACTTTATTAAATGTAATTATATTATCCTCATTTTCTTTTAATAGTTTTATTGAAAAATCATTATTCATATTATTATATATTTTAAAAAAATATTATATAATAATTAATCTTAAATAAATGATTTTATAACCTTAATTTATCTAATACCTAATATATATCTATCTCTTAATTTTTGTAATTGATCTTGATTAGTTTGTTTTTTATTAGTCTCGTCATGTTCCTTTAATTGTTTATATCTCTCTTGAGAATAATATTCCATCTCTTCAAATGTATATCTTTGATTATATGGATTATTACTTTCATAATTATTATATGTATTATTATTATCATTATATTTAGGAACATGATTAGGTATAGATTGTTTATTTCTTGAATTTTTTAATTCTTTCATCTGTTCTTCTAATTCTTTATTTTTATTGTGAACTTCCATTAATGTTTTTTTATAATCAGATAATTCAGTTATTAATTGACTTTCTCTATTATCATTTTTAATAGTGTCTAATGTCTCCTTTTCTTCTTTTCTTTGTCTCCTTTTATCTGCACTAACCTTTCTTGCTTTTTCTAAACTCTCTAATTTTTTTTTAGACATAGTATATTTTCTTTTAGGTTTAGATTCAGGTATTATATCTTCATTATTTTTAATATTTTCTAATTTTTCTTTTATATCTTCAGTATTATTATTATCAAAATAATCTTCTTCTTTTATTGATTTTTCTTCTTCAACTTCTTCATTTTTAGGTTCTTCATGAATAATAGGTATTATAGTGGACATTTATACATAATATAGATATTTAAAATCTCTATAAACTTATAATATTTAAATATCATTACCCATATATAATGATAAATTAGTATTTACAATTGTTCCTGATGCTATTTTATCTCCATTTATTTTTTGTAATCTAAATGTTAATGTAGATAATACCATCTCATTTTGATTATTTATATGAACTGGTATATAATCATAAGTATCATATATAGTTCTTTGAGTTGTAACAATAACATTTTGATTACCACTTGCTAAATTAGGATCAACACTTCTAGATAATAACTTACCAGGCATCATATAAATTAAACCACTTCTATTTTGACCTGTTGATCCTTGAACTGATGATATAGATGATAATTCAGGACAAAATATACATATACCAGGTTCAGTTGAAGCAAAATTAGTTTGATATGTTAAAAAAGCAGAACATACTTTTAATTTAGATAATGGTGGTAATTTTAATGGTTCATCAAATATAATTTTAAATTCTATTGCAGTATTACTTGTAATTCGTGTATTAGTTGAAGAAGCGGTTATATAAAATCCGTGGGTATTTTGATTAGTCATATATAAATATTTAAAATAAAATAATATATTTAATATTTTAATATGATAATATCAGTAGAACCTAATAAATTAGATCCTGCAAGTTTAACAAATCCTACATTTAATACAGATTATATTTATTTTACATTATTAATTCAAGGTGATCCAGTAATAATTAAAAAAAATAGTAAATTAAGAATAATTAATTTTAGAGCAGATATGAGTGATACTGCAATTGCAACTAGTTTATCATTACATTCAGAGGATTTTAAAACATTATCTAGTTATAGTCCCACTGGTAAAAATAATGAAGGATTTTTATGTTTAATACCTGGTAATAATAGGATTAGATCAACAGATACTAATAATGCACCTCCTACTGCTAATACTATATTAGATAATCAACGTGCTTTATCATGTAATTTATCTAGTCCATATATTTATATAAATAATATTAATGATATACCACTAAATACATTTACATTTTCTATTAGAACTTCTAATGGTTTAAAATTACCTACTACTTCTATTGAAAATCTAATGTTTATAATTGAAATAAAATAAATATATATTATAAATAAATGAATAATAAAAAAATGAATAAAATAAAAAATGAAAAATTAAAAAATGCTATTAAAAAAATAGATAATGATAATAATAAAAATATAGAAAAAATAGATACAAAAGAATTACCTATTGCTAATTTATTAAAATCAAAAACTAAACAAAAAAGAATTGATGATTATTTTATAAGTATAAAAAAAAAATAAATAATTAAATATAATATGGATAATTATGTTGAAATTACAAAATCAGAATATAATGAATTAATGAAATTAAAAAAAAAATATGAAAAAAAATCAGATAAAAAAGATATACTTATTATTGAAGATAAAAAAGAAAAAATAGTAGTTAATCATATTGAAGAAGAAGTAATTGAAAAAATTAAAGAAGATATAAAAGAAGATATAAAAGAAGATATAAAAGAAGAAATAAAAGAAGAAATAAAAAAAGATATTAAAAATGATATTATAAATGAATTTAATAATAATATAGATGATCTTGAAGATGATTATTCATTATTAGATAAATATGATCCTAATGAAGATTATATAAATGATGTATATGATGATAAATATGATAATGATGATAATATAGATATTTTAGATTAAGGTTATAAAATCATTTTTTATTAAATATTAAATTAATATATTATATTTTATATATGAAAAATATAGTTCATAATCAATTAATACATGAATTTAATAAAAATCCATATCATATTAGATATATTAAAAATAATAATAAATTATATGTAGTATTTTATGATTTTGATAATATAAATAATGAAGTTATTTATGAAACTGAAGGTATTATTGAGATAAATAAAATTAAAAACTTTATTTAATTATATGGATATTAGTTTGAAAAGAAGTGATAAACCTGATAAAAAATATATGGTTAAAGTAGATAATAAAACTATACATTTTGGATCTAGGGGTATGAGTGATTTTACAAAAAATAAAGATAGTGAACGAAAAAATAGGTATATTGCAAGACATAAAAAAAGAGAAAACTGGACTAAATCAGGAATAAAAAGTGCAGGATTTTGGAGTAAGCATATATTATGGAATAAACCTACTATTAGAGAAAGTGTAAAAAATACTGAAAAAAGATTTAATATAAAAATTAAAAATAATAAAAATATTTATGATTAATATGGATATATCTTATAAATTATTAAAAAATAAATATGATAATTATGATAAATATGAAACATATTTAAATAGAAAATTCTATAAACATTATTATAATTTTATAGAATTACATTATAAAAGGATATTAAATGATTAAATAACCTTTATTTTAAATTAAAAAAAATTGTTTTTTATGATATTTCAAATATATCATAAAGATCATAAAATAATAGAAAAATAATAAATAAATTAAATACATGATATTTATAATGTAGATAATATATCTGATTTTAATTGTTTAGTTTTATTATAATATTCTTTTTGTTTAGTTTTTACTTTATCTTTATTATTTTCATAATATCTTCTTGAATATTCTTTTCTTTTTAATCTTGCTTCTTGTGAATCATTATATTTTTTTCTATAATATTCATTTTTTCTATCCTTCTCTTGTCTTAATTTATTAACCATATTGATTAATTCATCTTGATCTAATGATTTTAAAAACTCTATATTATCCATTTAATTTATATAATATTTTATTTTTAAATATATTTATAATTTATTTTTAATATTTTGTTAAATAATTAAATTATATTAATTTATATTAATATTTATATGAGTTACGAGCATTTTTCATTAGATCCAGTTAATAGAAGTCCTGATAATGTATATGGACATTCTAAATCTAATAATACATTACAATTTTCTCTTCCTTCAGCAAATAAATTCGTAATAGGTGATAGTTTAAGATTATGTTTTAAGTTTCAAGTTAGAACTTCAGGAGGAGTAGTAATAGGTGCAGCAAATATATCACATTTATCAGCAGAAACAGGTATTAATTCTATTATATCTAGTTTAGAAGTAGGATCATACGAAAATGGAGGTTTAAGTATAGAACAAGTAAGACAATATCCTAAAATGGTTGCTTCATTATTAACTAATGGATTTGGTGATAGAAATTCAACAACAGGTAAATTATCTAATGCAGGATGTGGTTATAATTTAGACTGGATGAGATATAATGTAGGTAATAATAATTTAAATACATCTTATCAAATGAAGTTATATTCAGGATTTTTGATGGGTAATAATGCAATTAATTTAAGTCCTAATAATCAAGGAGGAGTAGGAGGATTAAGATTAACATGTAATTTAAATTCAGATAGTTTTGTTTTATCTAAATATCCAAATACAGCAAATACAGGTATGACTTATGAAATTAGTGATGTCGTATTAAGAGGTGTTATGATTAATCCTAGTGATGATGAAGTAAGAGCAGGAGTATTAAGAGAAAGTTTTACATCTTCTTATATGAATTATGTTAAAAATGTAGAAGGAAGAAGAGTAGATCCTGATGAAGTGAACTCTGCATTTGATAGAAAAATAGAATTATCATCTACATCTAATCCTGCACCTATGAATTATAATACTATTAATGGATATTTACACATTTTAAATACCAATAATAATGCAATCACAAGCAATATCGGTCTCGGAAATTGTATATCATGTTTCGGTAATATGGTATTATCATCATATATTAATAATTATAATTTTGATAGTGGTGCATTATATTTTATGAATACTGATACACCACAAGCACTGCCATTTGAAAATATTAGATTTAGTAGAGGAGGATTATTAGAACCATTACAATACGATCAAGAAACTTCAGTATCTTCTAACTATGTAAACCAAGGTGCAATTCTACAAACTGAAACAATGGACACAAGAGGACAGATTTATAGAACAGCACAAGAAGGAGTATATCCATTTGGAGGTAAAGGATATGAAGGAAAAGTTCAAGGTAATATCTATTATGGTTTAGAAAATGATAATTTATATAGAAATAGTGTAGGAACTGATCTTGTAAGACCTAAAAACGCAATATTTGGTGTAAGATTTAGTAGTATTGAAGGTAATGGAGTTAGTTATATTGATAAACCATTACAGATCAATCTTGATAGTAAAAATCTTGCAGGTAATAATCAATCTTATACATTATTTTTATATGTAGTTAATAGACAATCATTAGTATTTGAAAATGGAACTATGAGGGTAGTATCATAAATAATATATTTATAATAATATTATGGAAATAGAAAATGTAACCATGATAGAATTTAGTTTATTTTTATCTAGTATAGGTGTAATTATAATAGGTATTATAAAACAAGTTCAAAATAGTAAATGTAGTGAAATTAATTGTTTATGTTTTAAATGTAAAAGAGATAGTAGTTTTAATAATAATCAAGAAGAGGTAGATTTAGAAAATAATAATAATTTACCTAATCTAAATAATATTGATAATAATAATCCATAATTTTTAAGGATATAAAATCATTTTTTAATATAAATTATTAAAATAATATATTTTATATTAAAATTATATAATATGTCTATGAAATTAAGTAACCTTGCTCTTCCTAGTTCAGCACAATTATCTAATTATGATGATAGTGTTGAATTAACTAATTCAAGATTAGAAACTAATGTTGTTCGTCCTACTAATTTTACAGATAGTGGTAAAGGACAGATAGATTTTGTTATACCTCCAATTGGAATTATCCATGATGTAATGTTGACTTTTTGCTTAGAAACACCTGCAGCACAAAATACATTAGGAACTTATCTATGTGGATCAGTAGGTATAGCAGGAGTAATTGAAGAAATGTATTTTTCTATTGGTGGTGCTCGTGTATGTAGTATTAATTCTTATGGTGATAGATTTTCTAGTAGAAGATGTTTTAGAGATATGAGTGATAGAGAAACTTATGATAGTTTTAAATATGGAACTAGTGATTTTTATATTACTAAAATAGATCATGCAGGAAACCAAAATAATGGTGTAGGATATGTAAATAGCACATATAAAGATTATGTTAAAGTAGGAGATCAAACTACTACACCATATAGTAGTTCAACATTTAGATTAAATCTAAAAGATATGTTTGAATTTTTTAATGAATCTTTTGATCTACCTGCATATACTCTTGATCCTGACCAGGTTATTAAACTACATATTAAATTAAAAGATGAAGTAAGATATGGTAATAGAGTTGTAGTAGATGATGCCACTGCCAATGCTCCTGCTTTTGCAAATGCAACTATTGAAAGAGCATCATGTAAACTATTCGTTGATAGTGTATTTTTAGATGAATCAAGGATGATTACCATTCAAAATCAATATCAGTCAGGGCAAGTAATCAAATATGGAGATATTGAGACCACAAAGACTTCTAATAATGTAGCAGCACAAACATCAAAAGATTTAATTACAATTAATGGAACAGGTAAGGTATTAAAAGGTGTTAGTTTTGCATTAAAACCAGTCCAAGCATTAAAACCTGAAGCATATAACCACACATTTGGAGATTATCTATCTTATTCTTATGATAGAACAGGATTTAATCTTCAAGTTAATAATAAAAATGTATTAAATTCTAACTCTGAAAATATGTTATTATCTGAAAGTGCTTATCTATATGGAACATTTAATTTTTATAATGATTATATAGATCAACCATTAGGATTATTAGATTATCAATTTGGAGATTATACAGGTATGAGTGATACACAAATTAATTCATCAGTAGCACAGGATAGAGACCAATGGGCAGGTCTTCAAAAATATTATGGTTTATCATTAGGTAGAGGTGTTAGTGTGTCTAATGTTGCCCCAACATTAGAAATATATAGAGATAATACAACAGCAGCAGCAAATATAGGTAATGCAGAAATTGTAACCTTTTGTGATGTAGTAAGATATTTTAGTATTAGAAATGGTAGAGTTAATGTAACATATTAAATTAAATGATTTTATAACCTTATTTTTTTAATTATAGATAATTATACAGATTTATAGATAAATATAATATTAAATTATTAAATTATAATAATATATTTAATAATTTAAATGTCTGAATCATATACTCAAAATTGTATAGTAGAATGTTCCCAATCTCAAGCAATAGATAAAAATAATAATTCAAGGTTCACAAATAAATTAAATGAAAGCATCCAGGTCAAAAAAGGAGATACTATATCATGTCTAAATGCTTATATTAATGTTAGAGGATCAAGTCAGGATACTATACAAATAATAAATAATAATGATAGAGTTTGTAGTGGTAAAACTAGAATACAAATATCATATTATAAAAATGCAAATGGTATTAATTCTGTAATGTGTCCTTATAGTTGGTCTATTGGTGCTTTACAAAATAATCAATTTTATTGGGATTTAGATAATTCAAGTAGTATTATATTCTCACAGGATAATGGACAGGATGAATTTAAAGTAGGATCTTTAAATCAACATGGTGCAAATACATCCACAATTACCACTAATTGTAGATGGAATTTAGTTAATTATTTTGATATATCAACACCTAATCAAGGAACACCATACGCAAATTATCAAGATGATCATTTATCTTATAGATATATGAAAAATATATCTTTTAATACTGCAATTGATAAAAAACAATACTGGAAAGGAACTAGTAATTCTCAAACTGGTAATCCTGAATTATTAGAAAAGTCATGTGCTAGACCATTAAGTCAATATGTCCCACCTATTAATGGTGATAGATATACATTAATGACTAAACCTGAAATCAATAAAGGTTTTCAAATATTAAAACAAGAAATAGAAATAGATATACCTGAAGGTTATTATTCTACTTCTAATATATCTCAATTAATAACTGATGCTTTTAATAAATCTAATAAAACTATTTTAACTGATGAAAATGATAATCCTTGTTTATATTATCAAGAATCACCTTCTAATAAAGTATTTGAAGCAAATACTATATCTTATAAAAATAAATGGTCTGCAACAGGTATGGAAAGTCCCTTATTATTCGGTCAATCTACAACTACAATATCAGGTCATGCTGCCACTCCTGGTTATAATCCATATTTAACATTTTTACCACTTCAAGAAGTATGGTATAATTATACAGGTATAGATTTACCTGGTAGTAATGCACCTGATAATCCTTATGTTGATTATTCAACTGGTAGAGGATCGTGGGAATGGAATAGTGGTTTAGATCAAATAGATAATAGACCTGTTTTTTTTAGAAATCCTAATTTTATTATAGCAGGTCAAAATATAAAATATAATATACCTGCACCTGAATCATTTGATTTTTTACCATTTTATAAAGGTAATTTATTACCAGGAACTACCAGTAATCTAGCAGGAGGAACTGGTGTATATGTATTAAATAGAAAATATAATAAACAGAATTTAGATTTATTTAAAGCATATTTTGATGCTCAATTAAAAGATGGTATTTTAGATCAAGATATATATACTCAACCAAATAATCTAGGAGGATGGAGAAATAATAATGTGCCTATTTTATTAGATAAAAGTTCACAACGATTTTTACACTTCGCAGATAAAAATACAATTACTTTTTCTAATTTACCACATAATGCAGCAACTAATCCTTATGTTAATATAGGAGAATATGCTTTTGGTAATGATTATACTGGATTACCTGGTAATCCTATATCTAATCAAAATTATCCTGCATATAATGGATTACATTTTACTCCTAGATCAGTATATAGTGTTAATGGTAATGTAGTTAATAATGAGATATTTAATCAAAGTCCCCACTGGTCTGCAACTACAAATCCTAAAACTACTACAATTACAGATATTCTAGCATTAAATACACAATATATAACAGCAGTTCAATTTATACAATTTAATCCTAATAATAAAGATAATTTATCAGAAGGGTATGGTTTCGCAACACCTATTTTATATGATGGTGAATATTATATAGGTATTACTATTACACCAACAGAAGGAGGTTTAATGAAAGCAATAAATCCAAGTATAGATCAATGCATAGGATGGACAGAACATTTTAGTTCACTAGGAAATGATGGTTTATTACAAGTATCATCATATCCTTCTACTATACAAGAATTTAATACTTTAAATAAAACTGGAGAAGCATTACAAAATTCAGATCAATTAATTAATCCTAATACAGGTATATTACCTAATTTTTATAGTGCCACTATGAATAAATTACCAATAGGTTCTAATATGGTTTTTAATTTTGATACGATAAGAAGTAGGTATGAGTTTCAATCACTCCATAATTCAATAGATATATCTAATGCTTTTGTAACTGAAAATAATAGTAATCCTAATAATCAAGGTGTTTTTCAAAATTATACAGAACCTACTGATTTAGGAACTGAAATATACCAAATAAATCCTAGATTTAGTAGATCTAATAAGGTTAAAAATCCTGTTATATATGATGGTTTTAATGTCCCTCATGTAAATCCTACATTACCAAGATCAAGTCAAAAATTAAGATTAAATGCATTTGATTTTCAATCAAGAGGTATAGATGGAATTACACATTCTGCACCAACTATCTATCAAAGTGATGGTGGTATATTTATAGAAACTTTTATAGAAAATGATAATACAGGTATTACTGAAACTGAAGAAGACTGGGATTTAGGGTGTCTATGGGATATTTTAGGTTTCAATTTTAAAATCCTTCATTTATCAGATGTTAATTTACCAAATAATAGACAGACTATAAATACAGATTATATAAATGGTGAAATAACACCTACTAATTTATCATATCCTATTACATGTAATACAGATGCCAATTCTTCAACTAATAATGAATTAGTAGGTAATTTTAATAATAATATTGTATATAAATTAGGTCTAGCAAATCCTATATTATCAAGAAATATAGTATCTCAATCTTCTTTAATTATTGCAAATAATTTAAGTAAAAAGGAACATTCACCATATATATTAATAATATCAGATATATTATCTCAAGGTATAAATTCATACTGGTCTCAAACTAATACTAATTTATCATGTATCTCTACATGTTCTTTATCATTTGAAAGTAGTGATTATTTTTATAGTAGTGATAATTTAAAACATCAGGTTACAAATGATTTTGTATTATCTAATATTACTACTGAATTAAGAGATCAAAATGGTCTTATATATCAAACGGATGGAAATTCAAGTATAATTTATTTAATAGAAAGAAATATTAATTATGGTTATAGTGATAATCAATTACAACAAATAGAAGAAAAAGAATCAGTATTAGAACAAACTAAAAATAATTTTGTTAGAATTGATAATATATTAACTGCATTAAATATTAAAAATAATATATTAAATAGACAAAATACATTAAACTTTTTACCAAGAGATGAATTTAATAATCAAATAGATTTAGATATAGAAAATATACAAGAACAAATAGAAGGTGAACCTGAAGATCAACCTGAAGATTTACCTGATTTAGAAGCACCTGAAGAAGAAGTAGATATTGATGATATTGCAAATGTTATAAGAGTTAATCCACCAGTAATTAATGATATGGAATTACCTGAAGATACATTATTACCTATTGAATTTAGTGGTATAGATGATGAAACAGATGTTATAAGAACTGAACCATTAAATCAAGATGACCAAATAAATCTTAATAATCCTGAAGATCTTAATTTAATAAGTGATAGATTAAATGCATTATCTAATGATATATCAGAATCAGGATTAGATTTATTAAGAAGTAATGTAAATAATTTATTATTATCTGAAGATGAAAGATTACAATTAAAAAATCAAATATTAAATAAAAAAAAGATAAATCCAAATATCGGTGGATTAGGTATTAGAGGAGGTATAGATGATCCTAATATTAGAGACATGAGATTATTACCAGTCGGTAATCCTGCATTTATGGATAGAAGGATGAGATCATTATTTATAAGTAGTATAAATGATAGATTAGATGAATTAATAACAGGTAATAGATCTAGTAATCCTAATACTAATAGACCTGATATTAGATCTTATGCAGAAGAAATAAATAATAATTTAGATAATGAAGATAGATCATATAATACATTAAATAAACGAGAGAAAGGAAAAAGAAATAATAGAATTAATAATGTATTAGATAATAGAATTTATAATCCTTCAAATAATACTTTAAGAAACTTTGATTTTGAAGAAGATATGAAATTAGGAGAAATGAGGGATATGGAAGAATATGAAGATACATTAAAAGATGTAAGAAAAGAAAGAAAACAACAAGAAAGAATAAGAGATATACAAAGTGGTGGTCAATCATTAGGTATAGAAGAAAGATTAGAACCTACATCTTCATTTGAATATATTGAAAAAGAAGATGATTTAAGTAAAAAGAAAGAATCAGAGGATTAAAATTAAGGTTATAAAATCATTTTATATATCTTAAAATATTTATCTTTTATATAGTATAATGAAAATTGTAATTTATAAAATAAAAGATTTATTAACAGGTGAATTTTATATAGGTTCTACAAGAGATTTAAAAAAAAGAATGAGAGTTCACAGATCAATTAAATCTAATACATCAATATCTAAAAATATAATTAAAAATAATAATTATGAGTTGACCATATTAGATGAAAGATTTATATATAATTTAGAACAACAAAAGATATTAGAAAATCTATATATTTTATCTGCAAGAAAATTAACTAATAATTGTATAAATATTAAATTACCACATAGATTTAATGGATATAGAAAATGGTATGATAGACAACAATATTTATATTATGGTAAAAGAGAAAGATTATTAAATAAATATCATAATAATAAATTAATATCATGTAATTAATTTATCATAAATATATTAAATAAATAATTAATTTATCAATTAAAGAATTGGAATAAATGATAATATAACCTTTATTATATGAATATAAAAATAGATTTATATAATGAAGATTGCTTACAAGTATTAAAAAGTATATCACCTAAATCAATAGATTTAATATTTTGTGATCTCCCATATTGTGGTATGACTAATACTAAAAAAGATAGTGAAGTAGCATGTAAATGGAATACTCCAGTTGATTTAGAAATATTATGGAAATTATTTAAAAGAATTAGAAAACCTACTACACCTATTTTTTTTTGTTGCAGCACCAAATTCGGTTATTCATTAATTAAAGCAAATGAAAAAGAATTTCGGTATGACCTCGTATGGATCAAGAGTGCTCCCACAAACTTCTTAAATTCAAGGAGGATGCCACTTAAAAAAAATGAAAAAGTATATGTTTTCTATGCCAAATGCCCTAGTGAAACATATTCTAAAAATATTGCATTACATCATAAACATAAATATTTAGAATCTAAAAATGGTATGAAAGGACAAGATAATTTAATTTATGGAAAAAGTGCTAAACAAGTTCAAAATAAAAAATATGAACCTAAATTACCAACAGATATAATTAAAGATAATGATATATATGGTGATATAAAAAGAAATGATTACAGAGATAAAAGAACTGATAATGGTGGTGCTTATGATCCTAAATTACCAACAGATATAATTAAATGTAATACTTATAATAATAGTAATGAATTACCTGATTATAGAGATAAAGATAAAAAAGGTATTCAATATGATCCTAAATTACCTACTGATATAATTAAAGATAATGATAAAGTAGATCAAATAAGACCTGCTGAATATGTAAAAGAATATAAAATATCAGAGGTATATGGTAATATTGAAGAAATAAGACCTAAAAATCAAAGAGGTATTCAATATGATCCTAAATTACCAACAGATATAATTAAGGATGATTATAATACTAATACATTATATGGAGATCTTAAAGTCCCTTATCCAAATAAAAAAAGAACTGCTAATTATGATCCTAAATTACCAACAGATATAATTAAAGATAATGAAGAAGCACATTTAAAATCTAAAACTATTTATGGAAATATGGAAGTTCATACATATAAAAAAAGAGATGAACCTACTTATGATCCTAGATTACCTGATGATGTATTAGAATTTAAATCTGAAAAATCTAAACATCAAACACAGAAACCTATAACTTTAACTGATTTTATATTAAAATATTATAGTAATGAAGGTGATACTATATTAGATCCTACAATGGGTTCAGGAACTATGGGTATATCATGTAAAAAAACAAAAAGAAACTTTATAGGATGTGAACTAGATACAGAAATATTTAAAAATGCAGAAGATAGAATTAATAATTTTAAAGGTTAATAAATCATTTTTTATAAGTTATATAAATATAATATATTTTTTTAGATATATGAAAGAAGAAATGATAAAAATAAAAAGAGAAGATTATTTAATTTTATTAGATTACAAAAGAAAAGATATTAATTATAAAACATATAAAAAAAATTATTATAAAACTAAATATGCTAATGATCCTGAATATAGAATGAAAAGAAAAATTGCAAATAAAAAATATAATGAAAAAAAGAAATTAGAAAGAACGAATAATAATTTAAATTCATAAATAATATTATATATCTTAATTATGGATAATCCTATTAAAGATTTAAGAAATATTATTTATGATCTATATGGTAATTTATCAGATAAAGATTATAAAAAAATAGAAAATGTATTCAATAAAGCACAAACAAATAAAGAATTATATAATGATTTAAAATGTTATACTAAATGCTATTGTAATAAAATTGTTAGAAAAAATCATATTAAACACCATTTATTATCTAATCAACATAAAAAAGATGCAAGAGAAATATTACCTAATTACATGTTATTTAATTATAATAGTATGAACCCTCATTATATAAATAGAGGTAATAAAAAATGCAGTATTGATATATGTAAAACTATATTATCATTTGATTAAGATAAATCTAATATAATAGGTTTATCTAATTTTGTAATTTTAATGTCCACTGGTTTTCTTATATAACAAGGTCTATTAGGATTTTCAGGATAATAAAAAGTATTATAATTTTTTGAATTTTTATTATTATTTTTTTTTAGTTCACGTGGTCTATATAATGGATTATCTAATTTTTTTTGTAATTGAATTAGAGGTTTTCTAACCATATAATAATATTGTGCTTGATATAATCTCATATTATCTTTCTCTTCATCAGTTCTTAATAATCTTTTTTTTTTATATTTTTCTAATAATTCATCTCTATTTTTATAATAATAATCTAATGATTGTTTATTATATTTAATATAATCAGTAGTCATATATTATATTATATTTTTTTATAATAATATAATAAATGATTTTATAACCTTAATATATATCTTAAAAAATTAATTTATATTTTTAGGATTAGGACTGAAGAATTGTCTAATATTATAAATATCAGGATCTTTATTATCTATGATATTATTATCTCTATTTTTTAATTCTTCTGATATTTTTATACATTTTTTAGATTTTAAATGTTGTTGTTTATTTTTATATGTATATGGTTTACCACATATATCACATATACATTTTTTATTAGGATCATATATATTTTTAGTATTTTTTATTATTTTATCACCTTTTTTATTAACCTTATCATTTATATATTTATTAAATATAATCCTCATGTCTTTTCTTGTATCTGCTCTAAAATATTTAGTATATCCTTCTTTATTATTATTCCAGTATGTATTACTAACTGCATAATATTTTTTATCTGTATTATATTTATCAGTATCTATAATAAATCCTATTTTATAGAATTTCTTATCTTTTATAACTTTATTATTTAATAATTTAATATTATTTAAATCCTCCTCTGATAATGATAATAAATTAGTTATTTTATCTTGTAATATATGTTTATTAGTAATATATTCTAAATATATATCATTTATATTATCTAATATATAATCGTCTATATAAGAATAATTACCTAAACTATAATCTATACTTAAATATTTATTTTTATATAAAATATTATCTATAAAATCTCTTATAGTATTATCATTATCATTTTCTAAATCTAAATACTCTTTATACTCCTCTTCAATTTGATTTTTATAATCTAATTTTAACTCTTTTAATTTATCTTTTATAACCTTTTTATTAGATTTATATGTTAATTTATCCTCTTCATTTAAATTATTATATATATCATGTCTTTTATTAGATTTAATATTTAATATATGAGTATCTATACTATATCCTATTATCTCCTTCTTTTTTTTAATAGATTTATTTTGATATTTTTTAGGATATTTAACCTGTTCTAAATACATATTTTTAAATAGATCACTAAATTCATTATTATATGATTTATTATCCTTATAATTTTTATAATGTCTCCTTATATTAGTATCTAACTCTATTTTAGATATATTATCTTTGCAGAAATCATAATAATATTTTTTATTAATTTTATCATATACATAATATATTTTATAAATCATTATCCTTATACTTATAATAATATATTATTTTACCTTTAAGTCCTTTTCATAAATATATTTATAATAATTTTTAAAGGTTATAAAATCATTTATTTATATAAATTATTATTAAAATATTTTTTTATAAATCATAAATTATAAATTATAAAATATCAGGTATTTTTTAGTTCATAAAACCTATTCATAATATCTATTCATAATATCTATACTTTTTAAAATTAAGGTCATAAAATCATTTATTTATATAAATCCTGATTAAAATATTTTTTTATAGATCATAAATTATAAATTATAAAATTAAGGTCATATAATCATTTAGTTCATAAAACCTATTCATAAAAACTATTCATAAAATATATACATAAAATATATACATAATATCTATTCTTTTTTAACGCGTTTAAAATTAAGGTCATATAATCATTTTTTTATAAAATTATTAAAATTATAAAAAATTATGCATTATAAATAAAAATGTTAAAAAAAAATGTTAAAAAAAATGTTAAAAAAAATATATCATTTTATTATATATCTTAATATACCATTATATCATATATTAATGAGGTCATTATCTTAATATGTCGTTATTTTATATAATAGTAATCATTATAAATATAATTATAAATACTTAAAGGTTAGGGTCATTATAAATATATGGATAATAACACTATGATTAAAAACGATACATTTATTAAATTAGTATTAAATCGTGCATTTAATAATACTCATTATAACGGAGATATAAATATTATATCTAATAAAATATTTAATATATTAAATAGAGATATTATTAATAAATATACTAAATTATTAAATAATAAATTAGCGTATTATGTATATTTTAATGATCTATCATATTTAGATAATACATTAAAAAAAAATCTTAACGCGTTATTAAATACTAAATATGATAAATTAATATTAAATTATAATAAAAATAATGATAATGATAAATTAATTAAAAAATATAATACACAGACTAAATTAAAAAAATTATATAACGATCATATATCTAACTCATTATTTAATTTATTAAAAAATTATAAAAATAGGTCATATAATTATAATAATATATTTAAATTAGATTTTAATTTATCTAAATATTTTATAACTAATGAGATAGATATTTATATATATATTAATACATTATATTTAGATAATAATAATAATATTATGCATACTAATTTAAATAATGATATAAAACACGATAGAGACCTTATGAGGTCAGGATTAAATGAGTTTAAACATATTAAAATAATATCTCATGAATTTAATAATTATTTAACAGGTATATTATTAAATGAGTTATTTATAAAAGATAATAATATATCATTAGACGATAAATTAATAAAATATTTTAAATTATATTATACTAATTTTAGTGGACATTTATATCACCCCTCCGTGATATTAAATAATATTAAAAATGATATATATTTAATATATTAAAAAGGACTAAATATTAAAATTAAATAAAATTAAATAAAAATAAATAAAAATAAAAATACATTTTTTTAAAATAAAATAAAGGTTAATAAATCATTTATACAGATTATAGAGATAATACATAATAACATAAAATAATTATCTTATCTATTATAATAATAATAATAATAATAATAAATTATAAAAAAAAAAATAATTTAAAATA
>VMHT01076417.1_pt1 | contig 22688 bp, 26 predicted proteins | sample 4693611 | NCBI WGS metagenome assembly VMHT01 (sample SAMN12280063, study PRJNA550983) | marine metagenome | isolation source: seawater sampled from same location over 5 years 0.02-0.2 micron viral filtrate | place: USA: collected off the coast of southern California halfway between the port... ...
ACATTAATACCTTCATCGGTAATTAGTTCACCTAAGATTCTACCGTATTTGCCTCTACTGTCGTCTGTTCTAGTCTGAAGGACTATTTTTTCACCTACAGGGCAGAAGTGTAGCACTTTAGCTTTTGCTAAGTTACCGAATACCTTTTCTACTTTATCTGACGTTCTACTCTCTGGTGTGTCAATGCCGTATAGTCTGATGCGCTGATTCTTTAACCATACATCGAAACCTAAATCGATATCTACATCAACAGTGTCACCGTCGATTACCTTTGTTATAATTGCTTTATATTGATACATAAACTTATTTATAACGTCTGTAACATTCTGCGACCTATGCGCATTGCTTTGCTTTGTCTTGGGAAAAAGCGCGATAGTTTGCGGAAAAGTTGTTGAAGATATATAAATATTAGTATGAGTTCAGGATTTACTTTAAGTAACATTTATAATAACGCCCTTTTATCAGCAGGCGTAATGGGGTACGAAAATCAACATGCGCAAGGAGCTTTTGGAGCGCCTGAAGCTACTGATAAGTCTCTTTACTATTGCGTAGTTGGAGGTGCTAATACACTAATAACATCAACCAGTACCAACCCATTAGGTACTAAGAAGATTAAGATTAAAGACTTAGGCTTTATGAGAGGCGGAGGCTTAATCGGATCAACAACAAAAGCAAGAGCATTTTACGCAACAGACGCAGCTTCCAATAGTGCGCAAGGAGCTGGTAATGAAGATTTATTTAAAAGAAACATTGGTGCATCAGTATTTTCTACTGGAGCAGGAAGAGCGTTAGATCGTAAAGGTAATGTATTAAATGATGCTAATGTATTAGGTCATACTTATACTTTCGAATCAAATGCTAATCATTTAAGTGCTAATCAATCAGGAAATGCTAATCCAACATTCGTAGCAAGTTCAGGTGGTATTGATGGTGCTATTAAAATTACTTTATCAGCTATTCAATTACTAGGTGGATCATTAACAGGTAAATTTGGTAAGGTAAGTGGTCAAGAAATACCTAAAGCATCAGTTCATGTTACCGGTCAAGGTCAATTCTTTGGAGCAGGTGAAACAATAACAATTAAAACAGCATCGTTCTCTAGAGAAATAGCTGGTACAGAAGTTTATATAACATCTGGAGCAGATATAGTATTTGAAGTTAAGAGAACAAAACAAGGTTTACAACCAGCAGGTATCATTTATAATGAGAATGAAGTTGCAAACTCACCAGCTGTAGGTAATGCATTAGGACCTGTTGAATATACTTTAGCAAATGTAGGAGGAGCTGGAAGAGCAGCAACAATTACATCAAATGCATCAGGGTTTAAAGTAGGAGTTATAACTTATGATAAATCAGATGGTGGTCATTATGTACAAGAGTATGATACAAATGCAGCATTTCCGAAAGGTATTGGAGGTCAAGGTGTAGATGCATCAGGATCACATACATTACATGCCTCAGCAACATCAATTGGTAAGATACAAGGACCTCAAGAAAGATCAAGAAAGATATTATTAGGATTTTAATATGACTGAAAAAGAATTAAAACAACTAAGTAAAGTCGATCTAGAGCTCCTAGGTCGTGAAGAGGGTATTGAGCTTGATAGAAGATTCAATAAAGGTAAATTAATTAAACAACTTGTAGAAATTTATGATGCTAAACCAGATTGTGGATGCGGTGATACAGACGATGAAGGTGGTAAGTGCGATGGCTCACATGCTAAAGCGCAAGCTAAAGTTGAAGAAGTTGTTGAAAAGGAAGAAGAGGTAGTAGAAGAAGATACTACACCGCCTTGGATTAAATTAGGTATTCCGGAAAGACAATATAATCGTTTGAAAAATAACGGTAAGATTTAAACAAAGAGAGCGTTTTTAACGCTCTTTTTTTTAGGAACTCTGATATAATAAAGATGTGATAATTGTTAATTTAAATTTAGATAATAAAACTAAGAAAGAGTTTAAACAACTTAAAATTAATAAAAAACAACTTAATAATTTCTGTAATTTTATACTTAATGAACATAAAAATACTCGTAAGGTATGGAGTTACGAGTTAGATATAAAAGGAGTAGATCGACCAGATTCCGGTTATTATTTCGATCATAATGAAATGGAATTATCTTTAAAAGGTCCTAATAGAGGGGTTAAGAAAAAAAGGGAATGGGTTATAAGCTCTTTCTTTCATGAATTAAAACATTTCATTCAAGATAATTTAGATGACATCTCTGGTAGAAAAATGGATTATTCAGAGGAAGATGTAGAAAAATGCTCTAATAAGTATTACTATAATAAGTATGAAGTAGAGGCAAGAAAGTTTGAAGACAAATATACTAAAATTTACTTAGAATTATTTTATTAATTCGAGGTAGGCCATAATCTATTTTTCATATACTCGATATCTTTCTTTATAATAGCTATATCAACTTCTAACTGCTTCATATTTTCAGTTAAAATAATATCACCAGTAGGTGTAATTAAATTAGAAAGTAAATCTTCTATTTTATTAACTATAGGTAACACTTGTTTTATATCTTCTGTGTTACTCATTGCCATATATCTAATAGCTTCTGTCTGCGTTTCTAAGTTATCGATTTTTAAAAGAATAATTTCTCTATCTCTATCATAAACTTCTTTAGTTACATATTGATTATTAAGCCATAGAGCAGCAAACGCACCTAGACCCGCTAATAACAACGTAGCAAAATTAAAATTTTCAAAACCATTCCGTAACAAAGAAATAAGACCATTCATTACTTAATATTTAATAAATATTATTATGCAATTCGATATAAAAATTGAAAAAATTTTAGAAGGTTTAAATCAGCATGCGATTGGTGTAATGCAGCAAAGAAATAATGATAAAAATTATGGAAAATATACACCAGCTCAAAGTAAAAATTCATTTCATAAAGGTAATTTACCAACAGTTCAAGCATCTAAATTCAATGGTATGTTTCATAGTAACGGTATTGGAGATGAAGAGGTTAAAAAGAAAAAGAAGAAGTTGAAAAAGAAGAAAAAGAGTCTATAATTATATATGGGCAGTAAGAATCTTAAAAATATATCTTGGAGTGATATATCTTCATTTAATGATAATATTTTATCATATATAAAAGATAAAAATATAAAAATAGATTCTATTTTAGGTATAGCAAGAGGAGGAATGATACCAGCTACTATGATAAGCTATCAATTAGAAACCCCATACTTAGATATGCTTGGGGTAAGAACTAGAGACGTAGAAGAGACGCAATATTATGGTAACCCTTCACTTGCAGGTAATGTATTAGTAGTTGATGATATAAATGATTCAGGTTTGACTTTCGATGTAGTTTCTAAATATTTAAATTATCATTATGATAGAGGAGAAATTAAAGAAATATACTATAGCGCATGTATTAAAAGACAAACGTCTAAATTTACTAAAGGATTTTACGGAGCTGAATATGAAGGCGATGCTTGGTATGTCTTTCCCTGGGATAAACATTAAATAATAATAGTGAAGAGTAGGCCCTTTTATTTCGAAATTAAAGATATGTTGACGCAGTTTGTAGCTGCGTTCGATGATATTGTCATAGGCCGTTTCAATAAAAATAGAAACGAGCAAGATAAGATAAACGTAAGATATCTTTATGCACCGAAACAAAGAGTGTTACAAGATATTATTAATGAAAATAAAACATTAACGTTACCAGTTGTTTCAGTTAATGTGAATTCAGTGTCTAGAGATGAAAATAGAGTTTTTAATAAAGTAGATGGATTCTATTATCAAGGAGAAATAGGTAATGATAAAGTATCTAGACATTTAAAAGCTCCTATACCAGTTAATATAAATCTATCAGTTTCTATTCTTACAAGATATCAAACTGATATGGATCAAATTTTAAGTAATTTTGTACCTTTTTGTAATCCGTATGTAGTGGTATCATGGAAGGTACCAGAAGAATTTGGTTTAAGTGTTGATCAAGAAATAAGAAGTGAAGTATTATGGAATGGAGATGTTAGTTTAAGTTATCCGACTGAATTAGCAGGTAATCAAAAAGCAAGAGTAACAGGTGATACTACATTTACTTTAAAAGGTTGGTTGTTTAAAGATGTAGATGACCCGCAAGGTAACGTATTTTATATAGATAATAACTTTAGATTAGAAACTGAATTAGAAAATTATGATAATTTTGAATCTCTATCAGGTAATACTTATACATATCCTACATCTACAGGATTAGATAATAGAATTGAAACGATCTCAGTATCAGGTAATCCTCAAATTACAGGTATATTCTATAACAATACAAATATTGTAGAAGACTTAACTTTATCCCCTTACGCTTCGGGTAATGTTCTATTACAAGGTTATAGTTTTAATCATACATCTAATGTACTAGTTAGCAGTAATAATCCTACTGCATTTAATGCTTTAACTACTATTGATGTATTTGATAGACAAGAACCTATTACAGGTCAACCAATACCATTTACTGTATTAAATGAAAATATTATAATATTAAATAGCCCTTCGATTTCTGCAGGTAAAATAAGATTTATACCATATAATATAGCTGGGTATGCTTTTTCAGATCATGCATTTAAAGGAGAAGTACCTGACAGGTCTGTAGCTACTTTAACATTATCAAATAGTTCTATTCAATCAGTTACAATTACCAATCCAGGTTCAGGTTATAAAGAGACACCAGATGTAAGTATTAGCTTACCTGATTCTAAAGCTCAAAATATCTCTGCAGAAGCTATTATAGATAGTGGTACTATAGGAGATATTTTAGTAAGAAATCCAGGATTATATTATAGATATATACCAGCTATTAATCCTGATTCACCTCCTGATTATAATGGTAATTTAGGTAAATTTGGTACTGGTACCGATGCTTTAAATTTATCTTCAATAACTCAAGGTATTACTGGAAACTATTTAAGTGCTGGTGTATTCAATCTTTCATCATTTGTTGATTTAAATAATTTTTCAGGACCAGCTTCAGGAGCAGGTGGTAGGTATACGTCTAATCATTTAAGTGATATATGGACAAGAGGTGATGATACTAGTTTCTTTATACAGCGTAAAACAAATACACTGTCTACTAATGAAGAGAAAAGTTTCTTTACTTTATCAATACCAGATTCAGGTACCGACCCGGATAGTAGCTTACTATTATCATCAGTTAATCTTCAATATCCATTAGACATTACATTTGAAGATGCAATAACTGCTGCAAACTTCTTTGAAGGTCAAGATTCAGTATCAATTAATTTCAACAATAAAGATAAAAGAGATGGTTTATTTGAAGCATTTGTTAATTTTCAAGAATATCCTTTAAGTGGTACTTATGGTAAAATATTTGAAACTGGTGGCAGTTTCGAAGGTCCTGAATCTACAAAGAGACGTATATATGGGATAGACTATCAAGGTTCGTTAACTTATTCAACTGCAGTTTATAATGAATCTAATGCTGTTAGACTAGTAACTAGTGCATTTGAAATTAATAGATGGCATCATTTGTTAATAGGTATAAGTGAAAATCAAGAGTATATCTATTTAGATGGAAATTTAAAAATTGATAATAAGAACATAAATGCATCAGATATGTTAACAGTATCAGGTTTTAAAATTGGTAGTTCAATTGCAGATGAAATAAGTGGTATATCATATGTTAATGCAAAAGGTTTAATGAGTGATTTTAGAGTACAGCAAGGTACGAGAAATGATTTATTAAGTGCAAATAATAGATATAGATTATCAAATTTACGTTTAGAAGATTCAATAGGCACACCTTTATCCGCTGAAACCTTATCAGGAGGAGGTAATATAAAATTTGAAGATCCAAATCCATTAGATGATACTGGTTCTCTATCTTTACAAACTACTATTTCAGCGATGATAAAAGATATCACTATTCCTTTTAGTAGAGATTTAAATAGAGACGTAGCATTTAATGATTTTAAACCGTATCAAGCTTCTATTAAAGCTATAATGTTCCCTGATATAAATTCAATGAGATTATCTACTTTTGTATTTAACGACTTATCAGGTTCAGATAGAACTGGTACAATTAAACCATTAGGTATATTGAATAAAGGTTTTGGGTATTTTAATACACCTACAATACATATACCAGAACCTAATGCAACCCCAGAAGAAGGTAGAGCTCAAATAACAGCAACGTTAAGTGGAGGTTCAGTAGTATCACTTTCTATAACTAATTCAGGATTTGGTTATAATACAGATCAGATTATTTCAATAGGTGCACCTGCAGGGGAAAGCACTTTCTTTATTATAGGAAGTGGTTTTAATTGATAGTATAAGAATTTTAATTAAATAATTACAATGGCCGAGCAAGGATTTTTCAAAAACTTAGTTAATAAACTACCCTATCAAACTATGGATTTTAATGCAGTAATGCAAGATCTTAATCCAAAGTATAGTACGTTTCAGGATACTGGAATGAGAAGAGTAGAAGCTTTAGCTAAAAATTCTATATTTTATAATAACGATTTTAATAACCAAGGTGCAGGTCAAATTGCTGTAGATGGTAATTATAACTCTTTAGTTTACGCTAATATTGAAGAGAATAAAGGAGGTAGATTAAGAGATTATAGAATTATGGCAGCGTTTGCTGAGATTAGTGATGCATTAGACGAAATTTGCGATGAATGTATCAATAAAGATGAAAGCGGTAACATAGTAAATTTAAAATTTAAGAATGGTTCTGATCTTGATGCTGAAAAAACGCAAGAGATAAAGGATCAGTTTGAAAAATATATTGGTTATTTTAATTTAGATAAAAAAGGTTTTGAATATTTCAGACAATTGTTGATAGAAGGCGAAGTTTATTTTGAGCATATTATTCATAACGGATTCACACAAGATGGTATATTAGGTGCAGTTATGCTACCTCCTGATCTAATAGATCCTATATATGACAATATTCAAAATATGATTATTAAAGGATTCGTTTTACGTAAACCAATCTTTAATGAAAATAAACCTGAAAAAATTGATAAGTATGACTTTATACCAATGGATGAGAATCAAATCTCATATGTTAATTCAGGTATTTGGAATCAAGATAAGACATTTAGATTACCTCATATAGAAAACGCAAGAAGAGCTTATAGACAATTATCTTTAATTGAAGATGCTATTGTTATATATAGATTAGTTAGAGCTCCTGAAAGATTAGTTTTTAATGTTGATGTCGGTAATATGGCACCACCTAAAGCTGAAGCTTACTTAAGAAAACTTATTCAAGAGTATTGGAGTAAAAAGACATTCGATGTTAATCAATCAGGTCAAGTTCAAAAATTTAACCCTCAATCAATGTTAGATAGTTTCTGGTTTGCTAAGAGAGCAGGTTCTGATGGAACATCAGTTACTCAATTACAAGGTGGGGCTAATTTAGGTGAATTAGCAGATTTAGTATACTTTGTTAATAAACTATATAAAGCATTAAAAGTACCTACCAATAGATTGAATAGTGAATCATCATATAATGATGGTTTAGATATGCTTAGAGAAGAGCTTAAGTTTGCTAAATTTATTATTAGATTGCAACAGCAATTTGCTACTGGTCTTAAAAATGGTTTCATGACTCACTTGAAATTAACAGGTTTATTTGAAAAGTATGAATTAAACGCTAATGACTTATATCTTGAGTTTAATGTACCGACTAACTTTTATGAGTTAAGAGAGAATCAAAAATTAGAACTTAAAGCTCAAAATTATAATACATTAGCTGGTAGTGAATTTGTATCATCAACATATGCTCAGAAAAGATATTTAGGATGGAATGATATAGAAATAAAAGCTAATAGAGAGTTCTTAAGAAAAGACGCTGAACTACAGTGGGAGATTCAACAAATCGGTGGTGGTGGTCCTAACTGGAGAGATGATTTAGAAAAAGCTGGAGCTCCAGGAGCTGAAGGTACAGGATTACCTCCTGCTGCAAGTGAAGTTAGTGCTGAAACGCCTCCGGATTTTGGTGGAGGACCAGCTGAAGTTGGAGTTGATGCAGGAGGTGAAGAACCTGCTCCTGAAATACCAGAAGCTTAACCTGGAAAAACAATTTGCTCGTAATTAGCTTCAGAAGTTTCTTCTGTTGCTGTTGATACTTTAGCTAAGTTTTCTGCAGATGTTATATCGCCAACAATCTCCCATGCATATTTACCACTAGTAGTTTTAAAAACTATACCTGCGTATCTAGTACCGTTTATATTACCATCACGGTGATATGATAAATTTAAATTAATACCTGCTTGTTCAGCTCTATCAATTGCTTCTTCTTTTGTATTGAATAATATATATGCCATAATTATGTTATATTTAGTAAATCCATCATATAGAGAGATATTTCTTCTCCTTTATCTCTCATATCTTGATTAACCCAAGTTATAGGTCCTAATAATTTACCTGATGAGCTAGAACTAAAATATCTACCATAACTTAAAGTACTACCTCCGCTGTATGTATTACTACCAACATCTCCAGTATTTAACGAAACTCCGTCTCTAAAAAGTTCACTATTTGCTCCATTATAAACACCCATTAAAACAGTATCTTCACCATCCGGTGTTCGATTAGGAGAAGTGGAATTACTTAAGTAAGAACCTGCAAATAATGTTGTTGTTGAAGCTCCAAAATTCCCTGTTTCACCAAAATAAATACCGAACGGTTGTCCAAAATAATACACACCAGTCGATTCTCTATTTGATACTAATAAGTGGGAATGAAGACTTTGAGATGCTATACCACTATCATCATTACTTATATTAAGACTATCATTACCTCCATCTCTACAATCAAATACATATGCGTCTCCTATTTTAAACATATTACCCATATTACTTAAATTAGGTTGACTAGTAGATGAAGTTTGAGTAGCATCAGCTCCGTAACCCCCATCTAATTGATTATATAATCTTACAACAGATACCGTGACACCTGAAATAAAATTTTCTAACGTTCTTCCAAAATAATCAGTTTTACTATTAGGGTGTATACCTCTTAATTTCCCATTTATGTTATAAGGATATACATCACATTCTACATCATCAATACCTCGTCTTATTCTCATTAATGGTTTATTATAATGAGCTCTTCTTAAGCAAATGCAAGATGCAGCTATACCATCTCCTGTTATAGGAAATAAATCCAATAATCCTGGATGATCTCTTTCATCATTACCCTCTGAATCAAATGAAAGTTTATTAACAGCTGGTATATTAGGTATCATTTTAGAACTGATTCAAATTACTAAAGAATGCTGATCTAAAGTAAATTGTACCTTGTCCAGATGCTATTTTAGCTGAAACTTGACTAGTATCTGTTATACCTCTTAAGACCATACTTTCTGAATTTTCAAGTAAAAATCTTCTTGAATCTTGATAAACTTCTGCAAATGTTTCAGGGGTTAATCCATTATCGTATATATAAATATCTTGTCCAGACTTATTACTGATTAAAACTTCACTTGCTTGAAATGCAGATAATTGACTTAAACCACCAAAAGCTACAACTGATGATATAGTCATGTTAAAAGTATTTGATTGATTCTTATTAATAAATGCCATATATTATTATTTATTGATTCAATTTACTTTATTCAATAAATATTATTATGTCTAAAAGCGAAATAGCACCTATCTCAGGGTTTCAGAGCACCAATTTAAATACAAGAGTAGATAATTATAATAGACTAAGTGATAGAATTCTTAGATCTTTAGGTTATCCTTTTATAAATGTTGAGTTACATAGGGATCAAATTTATGAAAATATAAGTATCGCTATAGAATATTTCAGTAAGTTTGCTGGTTATACAAAAGAATATCTTATGTTTGATAGTGCTCTTTATAAAAAAGATCATGGTATTAATTTAGCTGATTTATTTACTTTACAAAATACAGATACGTTTAAAGAACAAAAAGACTTAAAGACATTTAATAAAGACTTTACTAAGTTAATCGATGAATCAGATACTTCATTCGTAGCTACTAGTGCTATTAAAGCAATATATTTTGACCCTGCATACTTATTAGGTAATTTTATTCCGCATTATATGTATGATAGTACAGGTTTAGGGTACTATTCAGGCACGTATGAAGAGCATAGAGCTCAACAAGTTTTAGGTTATACTCATATCGGGATTTTATCTACAGTATATACCGACACAATGTCAACATATACTACAGGGATATATAGAGGTACCGGTGCGGCTATAAATTATGAAGCTACTACTTTTTTAGGAGGATTAACAGGTTATAATAAAGTAACACCTATATCAACTAATGAAGATAGTTATTTTACAGCTTTTGGTACACCGACAATAGAAGATAATAATTTCTGGAGACCTACTGCACATAAAAGCTATCTTGTTACAGGGCAGTTATTTGTTTCAAAATATAATAATATGGTAGATGGTATAGTAATTAAAAATAACAGTAATGATACAGGAGATAATATAAGCCCTTATATATTACCTCCTAAAAGTCAGTGGTCTGAATTTAGATTTGTTACTTATGCTAATGGTTTTTCAGCAGGTGATACACCAACACCATATTTCAATTTTAGTTTCACCGATGGTTCTACAACTAATATTAATACTGAAGGGAATTTAAATGATTTTGTAGCTTTTAAAGATATACAAATTAAAGAAGTTAAGGGTAAATTTGTCGGTGGTAATATATCATATGCTGAATCAGAAGGAGGCTCAGGAGATTCACCTTATATACCACCTGCTGAAGATGAATCTGGAGAAGATGATGATTCAGGAAGTGGACCTTATAGTGAAGACTCCGGTGGTGGGGGAGGGTATTAAATAATAATATGACAACTTCAACTACAGTTCTTTCTAGTATACTAACAGACGGTGTTAACGTAGGAGATATATTCAATGAATTATTAAAAAATACAATAGTAAGTTCGTTATCTACATCATCATTATCCTCTGAAATTGAAGGTTCATTTAAACCTGAAGTTAAAAATAATTTTACAGTGCAAGGAGTATCTGTAGGAGAAGTTGATACATATGTCAATAGTTTTGATTATGATGTAATGGATTATAGAAAGGTAATTGATATTACTGACTTTGAAGAAGGTTCAACAACTGGTATTAATACTTTATTTACTATTGAACAGACATTAGCTCAGCAAACATATTTTAGTTATGCGATGGGTAATTATGGTTTTGATTTAGTAAGCTGGTATACTTTAAAAAATTGGTTAGAAACAAGAGAAAAAATGCTAGCTACAAGAAGATCGTATACGTTTGATCCTAGAACTCAATTATTGAGAATGTACCCACAACCTAACGCTAGTAACTCTAGTATTAGATTTTATGGTGTGATATCTTGTTACGTTGAAAAACCTATTAGAGATTTAGTAAAAGAACTTTGGGTATATCAATATGCTCAAGCTTTATGTAAAATATCAGTAGGTAGAGTAAGAGGTAAATACCAAGGTACGCAATTATTTGGAGGAGGGACTCTTAATACTGATCTATTGCAAGAAGGCTTAGCTGAAAAAGCTGCTTTAGAAGAGCAATTAATGACAGGAGCTCCTGGTCAAGGAGATGCAGATCCACCTTTATTCTTCGTTGGTTAACTTTTTGCTTGAAAAACTTCTATAAGTTTTTGTATTATACCACTAGCATCATTAACATCTATAGTTTCAGTAGATGTAGTAGATGAGCTACTTGAAGTTGAATCAGAATCTTCTAATTCATAATCTCCATATACATCATCTATTTCATCATTAATAGTTAGATCTAGATCTTCTTTTGTTTCAGTAGAAAAATTATTGTTTACTACACCAATATCAGTTAAAATAATATTTAACAACTGTTTTGTTTGCTGTTCTTCTTTACTTCTTCCTACAAAATCTATAATTTCACTTTGAGTAAATTTACCTTTTAAATCGTTTATAGGGTTATTGTATGAACCGTAGCATAGGTGTACAACATATTTTATAGTTACATCTGCTGAGTCTTTTATAAGGTAATATGCGCCTTTTTTATTAATTGTAACTCCAGTATCAGGCTTTTCGAACGCAATCTTTGCCGGTCTTACAAGATTTTTTTGTCTAATACTAGAATTTTTAATGATTTTTTCTTCAAATGTCATAATTATATTTATAAGGTTTGAAAAATAATAATAGAAATAAATTTAAACAAGGTGTATATAAGCCTGTTAATATAGAAAAATATATAGGAAAGAAGTTACCTATCTTTAGATCAGGTTGGGAATTGAAATTTTTTAAATGGGCTGATTGTAATGAAAATATATTAAAATGGGGTAGTGAAAATGTAATAATACCTTACTTGAGTCCATTAGATAATAAAGTGCATAGGTATTTTGTAGATAATTTTATAATTTTTAAAGATAGAAATGGTAATAATAATAAATTTTTAATTGAAATAAAACCTAGTAAACAGACTAAAAGACCTGTAAGATCTAAAAAGAAAAAAAGTTCTACTATGTTATATGAACAAAAGACGTATGTTGTAAATGTAGCAAAATGGAAAGCAGCTAAACAATGGGCTGATAAAAAAGGTTATAAATTCTTAATAGTCACTGAGAAAGAATTGAATTGCGGATGGAAATAAGCTAAAAAGCTATAAATAATATTATGGGATTAAACTTAATTGTAGAAACACCAGCTCCTAAGGAAGAGTTTGAATATATTGTTGAGGAAGGTAACTCAAAAGACAATAAAAACTTTTATATTAAAGGGCCGTATATGATGGCTGAAGGAGTCAATAGAAATAAAAGAATTTATCCACTAGAAGAAATGCAACGTGAAATTAAACGTTATGAAAATATGATGGTTAAGACTGGACGAGCAATGGGTGAGTTAAATCATCCTGCAACAGCTGATGTTGATCTAGAGAGAGCTTGTCATTTAGTAACTGAAATGTCGCAAGAAGGTAATGTATTTTACGGAAAAAGTAAAGTTCTTTCTACACCTACAGGTTTAATAGTAAGAAGTTTAATCAATGACGGGGTTAGAGTAGGTATGAGTTCAAGAGCATTAGGTCAATTAATACCAGAATCAGGTACAGACGGTGTTAATAGAGTTAAAGATTTTAAATTAGTTGCTATTGACTGTGTAGCAGATCCATCATTTCCTAAAGCATTTGTAAATGGTATATTAGAAAGTAAACAGTATGTGGTAAACAAATACGGACAATTTGAAGAATCATATGAAACTTTTGAAAAAAATATAAGCAATATGCCTCTAAAAGGTAAAGATACATTTTTAAAAGATAATATTATCAAATTTTTAAAAACTCTATAAATAATAAAAATGAAGGCTATAAAAACAGAAATTAAAAAATTTATAACTAATGTAATGGATAGAGATTATAAGAAAGCTAGTTCTAATTTATCTAACATAGTTGATAAAAAAATAGAGCGTAAGATATTAAATAATAATATAAGTATATTCTAAATTATGGACATTAAACAAATATTAAAAGAAGCAACTGATGGAGCACTTAACGATGAAGTTCTATCTGAAATTGAAACTGTATTCGAAAGTAAAGTCAACGATAAGGTTGAATTACATGTAGAAGATGCATTAAACAGACAAGACGAAATGTATACAGAAAAGTTAACAGAGCTTGTTGAAAAAATTGATGTCGATCATTCAGATAAATTACAAAGAGTAGTTGAAGCAATCGATTCAGATAGAGCTAATAAGCTTAAAATGGTTATCGAAAAATATGAAAGTGAAATTAATGAAAGTGCTTCAGGTTTCCAAAGTGATTTAGTTGAAAATATTTCTAATTATCTAGATGTATATCTAGAAGAAAAAATTCCTACTGATACAATTTCAGAAGCAGTAAAAAATACAAAAGCTGTTAAAGTATTAGAAGGATTAAGAAACCATTTAGCAGTTGACAGTGCTCTTGAAAAAGAAAGCATTAAAGAAGCTGTAATCGATGGTAAAAATCAAATAAATGAAGCTTCTAGTAAGCTTGAGTCTGTTGCAGAAGAAAATGCAGTTTTAAAAGAACAGTTAGATCAAATTAAATCTGATCTATTATTCGAACAAAAAACTGTTAAGCTTGATGAAAGAGCTAAAAAGTATATGGCAAAACAATTGAAAGGTAAAGGATACGATTTTATCTCTGAAAATTTTGATTATACATTGAAGCTATTTAACAAAAAAGAAAGTGGCAGACTCGAGTCTTTAAAGGAAGAAGCTTTAAGCGAGAGAGATAACGTCGATCGGGTGATTTATGAAGAAACGTCTTCAGGTAGCAGTGCTGCTCCAACACCTTATATGGACGAGCTTTCAAAATACTAAATTTTTTATATAATTTTAGGTATTCCTGAGTTTCCTGGTTTTTTAAAACCTTGGGGTCGAATAATAAAGGAAAATATACTATGAAATCAATTAGACCTACACAGGCTTATATAGATGAATCAAGAGCAGCTTCTCTTTTAGAAAAATGGGGTCCAGTATTGGATTACACATCTAAAAGTGTTGCAGCAATCGAAGATAGTCATACTCGTTTAAATACAGCAATGCTACTTGAAAACCAAGAAGCATGGTGTATTCAAGAGGCTGGACCTAACTACACACCAACAAACCCTAACCAAGCTGGTTCAGGTGGTGCGGTTGGTAATGGTTCTTCAATTGGCGCTCCTAATCAAGTTGGTGGTACACCAGGCTTGGATACATATGCACCAGCTGATGCTCGTTTGCCAAAAATCTTGATTCCGATGATTAGACGTACTTTTCCCGAGTTAATTACAAATGAAATCGTTGGTGTTCAACCAATGGCTGGACCAGTTGGGTTAGCATTTGCATTGCGTTATCGCTATTCAGATGAAACTCTAGGTTCTGGTATTGACGGTTTAGGTTCTGGTAATTCAGGTCCTGGGTCACAAGTTTCCACATTACGTGAAACTGGTGGTACAGAAGCTGGTTATCAAAGACTTGATACTCGTTATACAGGTGCTTCGGCATCGTTCTTATCCGGTGGTGGAGATGCAGATGCAGCTTTCACTATGGAAGAACAGGATCAAGGTGTTGCAGCTCTTCTTCAGAACTTTGAAATTACAGGTAACATTCCTAACTTCGAAGTTTCTTTCGAGAAGACAGCTGTTGAAGCCGGTACTAGACGCTTAGGCGCTCGCTGGTCAGTTGAACTTGAACAAGATCTTAAAAACATGAATGGTATCGATATCGATACTGAATTAACAAATGCAATGTCATATGAAATTCAGGCTGAAATCGATAGAGAAATGTTGATGAGAATGATTCAAGTTGCTCTAAATGCTGGACGTGGTTCAGGTTACTCTGTATGGAGTCCTGCTTCTGCAGATGGTCGTTGGTTAGTAGAACGTAACAGAGATTTCTATCAAAGAATTATCGTAGAAGCTAATAGAATCGCAGTGAGAAATCGCCGTGGTGCTGCTAACTTCATCGTAGCTACACCTCGTGTATGCGCTATCTTGGAAATGCTCCCTGAATTCCAGTGGGTACCAGTCCAAGGTAATGTTAATACACAACCAGTAGGTGTTGCTAAGATTGGTAATCTTGGTGGACGTTTCAACGTTTATCGTGACACAAGAACAGAAGGTCAAGCAGAAGCTCAAGGAGGGTCTACATTACGTGGTGCTCGTCTTGAATATGCTCTACTTGGATACAAGGGACCTGAATTCTATGACACTGGTATTATCTACTGCCCATACATCCCAGTTATGGTACAGAGAACAATCGGACCTAATGACTTCGCACCTCGCGTAGGCTTGCTTACACGTTATGGTGTCGTTGACAATATTTTCGGTGCTAATCTATACTATCACGTTATCATTTGTACAGGACTCGGAGAAGCGTTTACACCTGGTACAAACAGCGTGTACTTCGGATAATCTTAAGTCTTATACACTTCAACAAAAGACCCAGTCGAATATTCGACTGGGTCTTTTTTGTTACAATAATTAGATATTAAATTTATTGTTTAGATGTCTTAATATGAATTGCTTTACTATCTATTAAATTATCAGCAAGTAAGTTAATTAAACTACTATCTGACGCTCTAACAGGGTTAATATCAATACCACCTCTTCTAGCATATAAACACATTACTAAAAGCTCACTAGGTTCAAAAGCATCTTTTAATCTCTTATAGATACACTCACAAATTTCTTCATGAAAATGACATTCATCTCTAAATGATATAATATAGTTTTTAATACTATGAGCATCGATTGCAGTTTTAGATTTAATATGTATAAAAACATCACCCCAATCCGGTTGAGAAGTTACTCGGCAATTACTTTTCAATAGACCAGAATAAAACTTTTGCTCTAAATCCCTATCACGGGTTATACCTTCTAACAGACTAGGATCTTCTGTATATTGAGTATATACAAAATCTTTATGATCGTCGAGTAAATCTACATTCTGATAACTATCAATATCCCATTCCATATTAGGACTATCAAATTTATTATTAACTCTTACACCATCCTGAAATGAAACAATTACATCTGTTTCTAACAAGCTACTTAAATCTTTACTTGCAGTTAATTCAAAAGATTTTATTGCGTCCTCTCTATCAACAGCAATCTTACTCATATTATATGAATTAAAATATAATTTTATACTTTTACTCTCTACAATATATTTACTTGAACAAGGGTATACACATTTAGCAACTCCAGTTACCGGTCTACCATTTTCTAATAGAAACGATACTTCATATGCATTCCATGTATCATACCCTATAAAAGGTAAATTATCATCAAATATATTAAGGTATTCTCTATTATTACTACGAGGCTCTTTTACAAGCAATCCAGGATCATAAGTACTCTTATATTGAGATATTGCTCCTAAATGTTTACTAATATTACTGTTATCTAATTTATTGTTTGCCATAAGTCATATTTATCATTAATAGTTTTTATTCTTTCATCTACCGAACCTTTCAATCTTACTGCATTTATATTATAATGAGTAATTGCTTCTTCAAATAATTCTATTACTTTATTTCTAAATTCTATGTTTATACTACGTTCACCATCGTCTACTAAAGGTACATCAGGTTCTGTATAAAAGATTATATCTACGCTATTAACCAATTTACCAGTTAAATAATCAGCATACTCAGCTACTTCTTTACTAACTTTTCCTGTATGATAAAGATAGGTAGTATAAACTACTCCATCTAAAATACATCTATCTAACAATACATCAGTATTTTTATACTTTAAATAGTTCATAAAATGCCCATTAAGTATAGCTAATTGAGTTATATCATTACCTTCTTCATTAATATTAAGATTATAATCTTCTTTCAATGTTCTAGTCAATTCACTTACAAAATTAAATTTTCTAAATCTATCAGAACTCTTTAACTTATTGAAAAGAGTAGACTTACCTGTACTCTGAGCTCCTGTAAAACTAACTATCATTTACAATCTTTCTAAAATTTTTAACGTTATATTCTATATTTTCCATTTGTGTATCTGTTACTTCATGATCAATTAAATCTGCAAGTTTAATAGAAGGTTTATGATTTAAACCTAAATTACCATTATATCTAAGTTCCTTAATACCTGCAACTACTGGATTAGAGGTGTCTACAGATCTTATTGATCTATCATTAGTATATAAACTAAATTCTTTAGCTAAAGAACAACCTAATAAATGATGAGGTTTATGTATATTCCAAATACCTTCACGTTTTAAATCATTTATAAATTTATGTCTTCCAGTTGAGTATCTTTCAAGTTTAGTTTTACCGCTACCTGTTACAATATAATAACTATAATCAAAACTAATTGCAATATAGTCTGCATTATCAGACATATATCTATAACAATCAACCAACTCATCCCAAGTCTTACCTTGCACGACACCTATTTTTAAACCAGTTAAATCAGGATATTTATTTACAAAATCATTAAAGCTTTGAATAGTTGCATAACCATCTTCTAAAACATCAGGTACTATATAATAAGTAGGTTTTAATTCTTTTGCATATTTAGCAAATTTATCGAAATCAAAAGATTCACCAAGTTCAAAAATACTATTATCTAATAGCACTTCTCTACCAACAGTAACACTGTCTTTAAAAAAATTATAATAATCAGGATGAGTTTCAAATAAATGAACTAACGCATAATCATAGTCATTATACATTCTCGATTTATCTAATATACTAATAGGACTTTCATGAGATACTAACATACAATAATTATAACATCTAAAACATAATAATCAAGTAAATATTCTATATGGCATTTAAAAGACCTTCAATAGATTCATTTAGTAAAAACTTAAACAATATAACACCTTCTGTAACTGAAAACCTGTCTCCAAGTGTTAAAAGAAATCAAATAACTAATACTATAAAGAATGTTAAAGGAGCAATTTGTGATAAAATTGACGGTGCTATAAATCTTGTAACAGGTATAACAACAGGTAGTATAGATAAATTTAAATTGCCAGGCTTCGATAAAGATAGTATAGGTAGCTTCTTTACAGGTCCTTTAGATAATTTAACCGGTAAACTAAAAAATGTATTCGATAGTTTCAGTAATATACAAGGTGAATTTACTTTACAGGATCAAATTTTAGAATTAGAATTAGAAGATGAATTAAAAAATATAGAAAAGGAAAGTATACAAAGATTTGAGTCAGCTAAAATTAATAAAGATAGCTTTAAATCACCAATGCAAAATATAGGTAATTTATCAAATAAACAAATAAAAGATATCAGCTTAGACCCCATAAAAAAAGCTTCTCTATCTTCAGGTTTTTGTAGTGATTCTGAAAATAATTTAATTAATAATGCTTTAACTGAAAAGAGTATTGCTAATATTTCTAAAGATCAAGAATTAAATTTAAGTAAAATAAATGATTCATTTTTAAAATTTAAAAAAAATAATTTAAATTTAACAGATGAAGAAAAGAAAATGTATTCATTGACGTAAGAGAAATTTAAATTAAATATCAATATGAAAGAGTATAATAGCATATATTTAGGTATGGTGATACAAAATAATGACCCGGAAAAAAGAGGAAGGGTTAAAGTATACGTACCTAATGTATCAGCTAATTTATATAATAAATGGGTTGCTGATAAAAAGGATAAAAAAATTAAATTTATCGGGGATAATATTAATTCTGATATAACTCCTATTTTAGAAGATCTAAAAATTATTTTACCATGGTCAGAGATATCATCACCTTTATTCGGTGAAAATACTTCAGGTAGATTTAATAATTTTAATTTAGCAGGTAGTATTTCTGATAGTAATTTCACTTCAACATCGCAATCAGGTTCAGCAACAGCACCAGGAGAATTATATGAAAAATCTTCTTTTAGATTAAACGATGCATTTAATAAAAGTGGAGAAAGTAATTTCGCTAATCCTTATTCATATATGTATAAACCTAGTGTATATTCTAATAAAGCAAAAGGCTCATTTGGTATACCAAGTGTCGGTGCTCATGTATATGTATTTTTCAGAGATGGTAATCCTTTATTTCCAGTTATATTAGGTGCAAGTTTTGGTAATAGTGACTGGCAAGGTATATATGATAGTAATTTAGACTACCCGGGTAAATATGAAAATTTTAGTAGATCTACAACTGAAGAAGATGCTAACGTTGATAACTATAGAAATAAGTATGTATTAAATCAAAAAGGCGGTACTTTTGAAATAATTAATTCAGACTTAAATGAAAAGATTAAATTAACTCATTATTCAGGTTCTTTTAAAGAACTTAATAATCAAACTAATATTGAACTAGCAACTAAAAATGATCAAAAATTAGTCCTTAACGATCAATTTGAAACAGTACAAGGTAATAAAAATTTACATACTAGTAAAAATAAAGATGAAATAGTAAAAAGAGATAATTATAGAAAAGTAGGTAATTTAAATAAAGAGTATTATAAAAAATGGAAAGATATAGTATCAGTTTTTCAAGATAATAAACAACTATTTGAAACTAAAAGAGCAATTGATAATAACGTTAAAGATTCAAGTGGTTTAATTTTATTAAGAAGAAATAGTACTGAACAAAAAAGATCTGGTACTTTTGAAAATTACCCAGTTACTGATGGTAGTGTAAAATATGGTACATTAGATGGTAAATCTAATACATCTCCTGGTAGTTTAGGAGCTTATGATAATAATGATGATATATCTATTAGTGGTTCTGATAACCCATCTACTAATAAAGCTCCATCTAATGCTAATTGGACTGAATTAAATTATAATAATTGGGGACCTGGAGGTGAAGGCAAGAGTATATCTACGCAAGATGGTACTTGGGATGTAGAAGATAAAAAGGAAAATTTATCTACGTTAATTCAGGCTAATCTTAAAAAAATTACTGATGTAGAGTTAGAACTAGGTCAAGGAGGTTCAGAAATAGTAGAAATTGCTAAACATAAATTGGAAACTATTGGAGTTCTAATGAATGATTTTGGTAGTATTAGAATGGATGATATTGGTAAACTTACTAACAGTGAAGTAGTTGTTAATAGTAGTTCGGTATATGTTAATAAAAAAGGTACACCTTTATTGGAATATGTACATGTACAAGATTTACCTGGTGGTAATTCAACATTAAATGTTTCTAACAGATATAACGTAATGGTAGGTGCAGGGGGGTTAAATTTAAAATCTTACGGTCCGGTTAATATGAGTGGTACTATAACTAATATTGCTGGTGAACAAATTAATATAGGTTCGGATAATGAAATCAATATTGATTCCGGAAAAGTTATTAATATAAGTGCAGAAATATTAAGATTAAGAAATAAGAATCAAAGACAAGTTTTAATAGATAGTAGTTTAGGAGTTAATAAAAATGTTGTTATAGGTGGGGGTATGCATGTTGAAGGTGAAGTATTCTTGCAACATGTTACTGCACCAAGAGAATATCAAGAGTCAGAAACAACTATAGCTCATGGTGAAGCTGTTGTTGGTAGTGGGTCATCTGCTGGTACATGGCCAGTTACTATTTTTGCTCACTCTCATGCTTTTGCTAATTTACCGTTAACGTTAAAAGATACCAATACTGATGTTAGAGAATCAGCTGAAGTATTGAATAGTAATACAGATAGAGTTGCAGCTACTCCAAGAAGTAATTCTAAAAAGTAGATAATTCTTTATAGTGAGTTATCCAACTTGTTCTATGCTTTTCATTCCATAAAAAAACCGCTCTATAATATCCAATATCACGGTTTTCTTTTTCTGATTCAATCCATTTCAATCTATCTATTTCTTGCTTTTCATGTATAAGAAAGCAATAGTATTTAGATTTAATGAAATTACAATTCACATATATATTTAAGTAAATAAATCTGGGTCTCTTGTATCTTCAGGTTTACCTTTGATAGCTTCATAGTGGGGTCCATATAATTCATATTCCCAATATTCTAAATTACAATCTAAAGTTTCACATGCTTCTTCTAAACTGTTAAACCAATACCACCCGCTTACTGGGTAAGTATAACTACCTGAATTAGCTCTTAATAAAGTATTACCATCTGGAAATATTACTTGTTTTTTACCATAAAAAAGTGACTTACGACCGGTCCTTAAACTTGGTCCTTCTTTCATATAAAAACCTTCAAATGTACTTGGATTTAATGTTTGAGTACTCATAATAATAATTATAATTTACGTTGAAACTGTCCACCCTTTACCAGTTGCTATTGCTAATTCGCCTGCAGTCAAATCATCAGCATAATTATTGTTGGTTAATGTAATAGTTTTACCACTAGTAGTTTTTAAATACTGAAATATATTTACTATTTCATTTCTTGTTAAAGGAGAATATTGTAATGATATACTTTCAGAAAAACCGGTTTCATCACCTGAGACCCCTGGAAATGTAAAATGAATTAAATTTCTAACTGATGAAAACATACCTGAATAATCTCCACTATCATTAGCAGCATTGAAAGGTAACCCTGATAAACATTTTAAGTTATAATTCCCGTAAAACATTTGATAATATTCTCCGTTACCAAAAGTTTCATCTACATCAAAACCACTTAAATGTAATTTATTTAAATGGTGATTATTAAAGAACATTCTATAAATAGAATTACTATTTGTCATTCTATTAGGAGCAAATTTAATTATTGGATAGTCTCTTATATCCCTATTACCATTAAAGCCATCTTGATTATCGATTACATTTGTAAAATCTAATATACCACCTGATAAGGAAAAATAACCTTCATCCATAAATTTAACACCTCTATCAAATGAATATATACCATTACCGCCTAAATCAGTTGCACTATTAATAAATGCAAAATCTAACCCATACCATGGAAAAATTTCATTAGCATATATACCACTATTTTCAAATAGTTGTTCTGTATTAATACTACTATATTGATGAGCAGATGAATCCATATCCATAAAATCAAAATCTACTAAACTTTCAAGATATTGAGTATTATTGAAAGTCATATTAAGACCACCTGAACTGCTTGAATCAATATTATTAGCTCTAAAATCTTTTGGTAAAAAACAAAGTCTAATACAATCAGAAAAAGTTGCCTGTACTCTAATATTACTTCCGGAAGTACGAGTAGGTAATCTTGGTATATGTTTTATGTTGTAACAATATCTAAACATATATCTAAAATCTTGAACATTAGATAATTCTGAAAGTTCACCTCTTTTAT
>VMHT01016488.1_pt1 | contig 22683 bp, 25 predicted proteins | sample 4693611 | NCBI WGS metagenome assembly VMHT01 (sample SAMN12280063, study PRJNA550983) | marine metagenome | isolation source: seawater sampled from same location over 5 years 0.02-0.2 micron viral filtrate | place: USA: collected off the coast of southern California halfway between the port... ...
GATGGCCATTGATGAGTCTACAACAATTAAAAATCCCGATGCTAAAAGATCTAAGCATATATGTTCTCTTGGTGAGTATGCCAAATACAAAAGAATCCTTACAGGATCACCAGTAACTAAATCACCATTAGATTTGTATAAACAATGTGAATTTTTAGGAGAAGGTCTATTAGATTTTACTTCTTATTATGCATTTAGAACTAGATACGCCATACTTAAAACTATGAACTTTGGTTCTCATAGCGCAAAAGTTCCTGTTGGGTATAAAAATTTACAGGAATTATCTGATAAAATTGCTTTGTTTTCAGACAGAGTTTTAAAAGAAGATTGTTTAGATTTACCTGATTATACCTATCAAAAAAGAATTATACAATTAAGTAAAGAACAACAAAAACTTTACGATCAAATGAAAAATGTAGCACTTGCACAAATGGACGGCAAACTAATGACTACTTCTACTGCATTGGTGCAGCTAATGAGACTCCAACAAATTACTTGCGGACATTTTAAAGCTGATGATGGTACACTTAAAATTATTAAAAATGAAAGAGTCAATGCATTGATGGACATATTAGAAGAGGTGGAAGGTAAAGCTATTATTTGGGCCCATTGGAGACACGATATAGACTCGATAGTTAAAGCTATTGAAAAAGAATATGATCCGGGTTCCGTGATGACTTATTATGGTTCTACATCTACTGAAGATAGGGCCAAAGCTATAAAAGAAATACAGGATCCAAATTCTAAAGTTAGATTTTTAGTGGGTACACCCCAAACTGGTGGCTATGGTATTACACTTACAGAAGCTAATGTAATGATTTATTATTCTAATGGTTATGATCTTGAAAAAAGAACTCAAAGTGAAGCTAGAATAAATCGTATAGGTCAGAAAAGAAAAATGACTTACATAGATATTATATGTGAAAAAACTGTAGATGAACGTATAGTAAAAGCATTACGTAAAAAAATAAATATAGCTAGTGAAGTTATGGGAGAAGAATTAAAAGCATGGATTTAAAATTTTCTATTACTCCTGCCTTTGTAATTAATTTTATGAAAATAGAATGCAATAATTTTAAAAAGAAAAAAATATTAATATTAAAAGAATTAAAAAAATACCCTGAAAAACTAAACGGAGATAAAACTTTTTATAGTAATAGAGGTAACACAAAAAATTTGCATAAGAAATTTATTGAAATATTTAGTGATGAGTTTAATTTAATGTTTGAAAAATTTAAATCTCAGATATGTTTACAAGATGTTTGGTCTGTAAGTTATAAAAAAAATCAATATCATGTCCCTCATAATCATGGTTCTGTAGGTTATGCAGGTATTATTTATTTAAACTATAGTTTTAATTTGCCTAAAACTTTGTATATGCAGCCTTGGAATAATCCTAATGATAAAACTTATTTATGTGAACCTTTAGTAAAAGAAGGAGACATAATGATTGTGCCTAAATCTATAGTGCATTTTACTAAACCAAATCTTACTTCTTTTAAAAAAAGAATTATATCTTTTGATTTTAACTTAAAAAAATTATCTTAATGGATTTAATTATTTTAAACGACGGGCTTTATTATCTCCTGCCAGTAACTAAAAAAATGTTAGAAGGTATTGAATTAGTTAAGGATACTAGTTGTTTTGATTTGTGTGAAATATTAAGATTAAAATTATCTGGGTATGTAGATACTCTTAATTTACATATAATGAATGATAACAGCGGTAATTTTGTTGGGTGTATGTGTCGTTAATATTACATATGGTTAGAAAGCACAGCCAACAGTATTGCGCCTAGTCCACCTATAATCCATTTTTCTAATCTAGCTATTCTAGTTTCCATTCTATCAATTCTTTCAAAAGTTTGTTTCTGCATAATACGACAGATCTTTTCATGGTATTCTATTTTTTGTAATGCAGATTTTTTAGCCATTATGAATAATCACTGAAGCCCGCATCGTTTGTTGCGTCTCCAAATGAACCTCCTCCTTTACCTCTGCTGTCATTAAATCCTCCATCAGTCTCATTTCCTCCATAATAATCGGATGTTCCTATGTTTGTAGGTTGTGGACCAAAAGGATTTTCTTTATTTTGTATATCGCTTTTAACTTGATCAAAAGTTTTACCATAATTTTCTTGATAAAAATCATTCGCAAGATTTTGATCTAAACTATTTAATCCTTCTAAAGCGTATGATCTAAAAGAATTACTTCCCGGTTGCATAAAATTATTTTTCATAAGAGTTGAACCTACGTTGTAACCAAACTTATCTTTTATAAAACCATCTGTTCCACGATAAGCTCCATACATATCAATTCTATTTTGTGCGTAAGGATCTGGTTTAAATGCTCCCATTAACAGTCCTAGTCCAGGAATACCTGAAGCCAGACTCATAATACCTCCAGCAATATTTGGTGCGTACTGGTTAAAAGTATTTCTAAGTGGTTGAGTTACTTTCATAAGTCCTGCATAAAAAGGATCATAGGACTGACTATAAGGTGTTATGCTTCCTGCATAAGTATCTGATCCAAGATCCGTGTCTTGAGATACAGTATTAATAGTAGAGTCATATACCTGCTCCCCTACAGTTCTACCTGGAGCTATTTCCTGTACACCTGATGCTATTGATAATTCTTTTAAAGTTGCCATACTATACTATACCTCGATTATTAAATAAGGCATCTATTTTTTGTGCAGTATTCATATTATTTAAATTAAATTGTGTTCCTGCGTTTATATTACCAGCAAACAAAGAAGCATTTACAGGCACATCTTTGTTGGCGTCCACAGGCAACACTGCTTTAGTTTCTGCAATTAAATTTCCAGTTGGAGGAGCTAAATCACTTCTTAAATCTCTAACCTCTTCTACTCCAGGACTCAATAAACTATCTATTGCATCATTTAAAAGATCTGTTGATCCACCTAATTTATATTTTTTTAAATCTTTTTTAAGGTCATCATATATTTCCATAACAGTATCGTTTTCATTACCTATTCTAATTCCTTCAAATACATCTTCTTTTTTAAGTCGTTTCTCAATAGATTTAAATGCATTTTCACTGTAAGATGGTGCTTTAAATATACCTTTTAATAAAAGTTTAGATTCAGTTTTTGTTAAACGTTCTTCTAATATTTTTTTTAATTTAGATTTACTGACCCCTAATGTTTCTGCATTTTTTAATGTAATATATAATTTATTTTGAGAATCAAAAGACTCCAACGTATATTGTACATAAGCTCCAAGTTTTTGTTCTGCACCTGAACGAGCAGAATATGCCGTTCTTGCAAATTTACTTCTCATATTTTTTTTATCACCATTAAATGATGTTAAAATAAATGGCATGCTAGATAATGGTTTTGCATCTTCTACTCTAACCCCTGACATTAAAGCTACTACTTCGTCAAGGCCGTCTCTTTGAGTTCCATAATCAGTAAATCTACCTGTTGCTCCATCCCAAATTCTAGCAAAAGAAGTTACAGCGCCTGGAGTTAATCCACCAAAAATATGTTTAAGAGAGTTAGCAATAATTACACTTGGATCATCTTGAGGAAAATAAATTTGTTTACCTTCTGAAGTTTTGCCACCTCTAACTGTAACGTCAAAAGCTCTTTCAGTACCAATAGACTCTGATATAAAAGGTGTTAAAAATTCTACGACCGCACCTTTTCTTTTGTTTGGATCTATTGCACCACCAAATAATGAATTCATTACAATAGACATTACATTGTCTTCTTTTAATCTACCTTCTGTAAAAGCACCGAGAAGTCCATTTACAGGTGCTACTAATGAATCGTAAGGATTAGAATATGAAAAATTATAATATTTAAAATTACCATTTTCATCAGGAGCAGATACTGGGACTAGGGTTGAGTTTTTTTGATATGGTGGAGCAAAAGAAGTTTGAAATGCTGTCATCATCTCTTCGTCTACACCCGTCATATATTGTGCACCTTTTTGAACTGTAAAACCTATACCACCAAGAACAGTTGAAACACCCACTAATCTTCTTGCACCCATCTGTCTTATAAATGGATTAGTGCTTGTTAGCTCTCTTGCACCTATGTTTACAATGTTAGCTGTAGTTCTTAAAATTTCTGCCGGAAAGGCTACAAAATTACCTAAAGGTAAATTTCTTATATTTTCAATTATTAAAGGTACTTTACTATATGTAGGAATAGTATTAGTAACCAGGTAAGCTGAAGCTTCTTCTAATGCTTGCAACGGTGTTTTTTCTACACCAGTTAATGGATCTAATTTTACAAATCGCTGTCCTCCTACTACTCTAAACCAATCTTCAACGTTTTTCATATACTGAGTATATTGTTTACTACCTTTAATTAATGTTTCAGGATTTCCAAATGCAGTTTTTAAAGCACCTTGATAAAAATTATCTGCATATATTTTCCAAAAGTTATCAGCACCTTGATAAATATCTGTAAGCTTCTGCATAATTTTAGTATTCATTAATTTTTGAAAACTTATTTTTCCATCTTTAGCACTTTCAAGAACTCTTCTCATTTCTTGTACGTTTATGTTTTGATCAATAACACCATTCTTAATTTTGTTTTCTATTCTAGCAATTTTTTCTAAATCGGTTTTAGCTCCTTTAAATATATCGTCTCCAGTTAATCTCCATGCATCTTTAAATCCTATTCTGCCCCCAATCAAACCACTGGCTAATGGGAAAAAAGAAGCAGTAGTAAAGTTTCTTACTTGAGTCATTGGTGACAAAATAGTTTTAGATATTTGAGCCCCAGCTTTTAAACTCATTAAAGATTTATATCCAGGTAAACCATAAAGACTAGCTGTTACTTCTTTCATTCCTACTAATGCATTTGCTATTTCTGGTGCTGCTTTAAATTCACCAGTAAATAAATCACTAGTCATAGAAAAATCATCTAAGTCGGCTTTTCTTCCGATAGACTCTATGTTTGTTAAATTTTTACTTGTTGCAAAACCTCTTCTTTCTATTGCTGCTGCATCAAAAATAATTCCAGGTCTGTCGACAGTATCTAAACCTTCTCTGACCATTGCATCAAATATTTTTTTGTTATGTAATTGTCTGGATTGATTTAAAACAACATCTAATCCCGCTATCAAAGGATTATATGTTTCAACATCTTTAGAAACTATTTTACCTGCTTTTGCTAATTCTTCAACAGTTCTACCTTTTTCAACAGATAAAAGTTTTTTCATTGCATCTGGCAAACCTTCTTTCTTAACTATTTCAGGAGCCATACCTAATGATTTCCCTACTGCAATAAATAAACTGTTAGGTTTTACATTACTTTGAATAGCTAATTGTTTTAAATTTAACATTTTATTTTTAGCTAAAAGATCTACTTGTTTAGTTACTTCAGCTTTTAAGGCAGTAGCTCTTTCTGCACCTTTAAGATTTTTATTTGCAATTATTCTTTCTGCTGAATCTTGAGCGTTTTTTAAACTTGTTTCAAAACCAGGTTGTTTCTTTTTTATTGCAGTTCGAAACCAATCAACTGCTTTTGTTTCTAATAAAGGATTAAATTTAAAATCTTTATTATTAAAAGCTGCAAATCTTCTTTGAGCATATGTTCCAAAATCCATAGCTGCACCATTTTTTAACTCTACACCCGCTGTAAGAAATTTGTATTCATTTTCTGCAGCATCAACTATTTTTTTAAATTCTTTAATATTGGTAATTAATTCTTTTTCTACGGCTTTATCTGTTCCCTTATTTAAACTTTTAATTAATTCATCTGTTTGACTTGCGGGTGCTTTAAGAATATCTTTAACTTTATTTGCTTCTATTTGTAAAGCAAGTAAAGATTCCCCATCATCAAATTTTAATTTGTAGTCTTTAATAATATCTTGTTGTATGTCTTGAATTTTAGCTGCAAATGTTTTTAATGTTTTTTCTTTTCCTGCTAGTGCTTGATTAGCTTGAAGTTGTAAATTTCTTATTTCGGGTCCTACTCCTCTGTCTGTTCTAAATTGATCTCCTACTCTTACTAAACCTCTTTTAATTTGATCTATCATTCCACCGCCCACAGGGACATGTCTCCATTCACCACTTAAACCTAATTTATCTCCAACTTTTTCTGCAAGAGCTCCACTTTTAGCAACAGCAGATTGAATAGCACTTTTCTCACCTTTACCTACAATAGCATTAATGGCTCCTGTCAAAGGATAATCAATTACATTTAAAGCTTTACCACCTACATAGCCAACTGTTTTAGCTGCAGGTATAATTCCATATTTAAATCCAACTGTAGCCGCCGCTGGTAATAAAGTAATTCCACCACCTATTACTGTACCTTCAGCACCAAACTTTAATTTACCTTTAATTGTTTCCGCAGCTCTTTCTTTACCTGTTAAACCCTCAAAGTCAGTTTGTTCTGTTAGGCCTACTACATCAGAAAGTGTTCCTAAATCATCTGGAGTAGAAACTGCAAAATCTGTAAGACCTCCAATACCTCCATAATAACCAGCACGTTTTGCAAGCTCCATACCTTGTGATGCTCTGGTCATACCAGGAGCTGTCAGTTTAGTGGCTGTGCTTAAACCTTTTAATTTACTAATACCCCCTGCAATTTTTAATGCAGCTCCATAAGGTATAGCAAATTGCGCAAGAATAGATGTAATGTCTCCAACTGCCGTATCTGTTTCTGGAGTTATCTTATCAAAGATATTATCAATACCTGTAAGTAAATCTGTGTTTGCAAGATAGTCAATAGGCATTACACCTAATTGAAGAAGACCTTTAACGGCTTGACTTATACCAGCTACAGCTCCAACAGGAATATCAAAAAGATAATCTGTAACACCTACATCGGTTCCCCGAGCCTCGGTGATATCTTCTTCGTAATCGAAACCTCTTAAGCCTTCTAATGCCATGTTGTCTCCTATGCAGTTTGTGGTGCAGGAGGAATTATAAGATTAACACCATACTTTAAATTAAAAGCATTAACATCATTTTGTGTTTCTATGTATGCAAAATCTTGTAAGGCCTCTTCACTGTTTGCTAATAATTGTACTACGTCGTCGGTAATTTCTTCTGGTAATCTGTCTCTTAATTGAGCATAATTTAATTTCATGACAGGTTTTTCAGCTGTGTTAGCTCCTATAGTTTGGACTTCTGTTGAAACTATTTGTTCTCCTGACCCCGTGTCTGGAGTACCAAAAGCTCTTTTAATTCTACCACCATCTTTTACACCTAATCTTTCATAAGCATCTGCGATGTTAGGATGAATGTCTTTAAATTCTGGAATAGTAGTAAATAAATTAAAATTTTTCTTAGCTTCTTCTAAAGCTTTTTTATAACGAATTAATTTTTTATCTGTTAAATCTACCTCTTTACCTTTTTTAGTATACTTTTCTTCAATGTATAAATCTATTGCAGTTTTTGCATCTTTTACACTCTCGTATCTATCATATATTTCTCCTACTACAGTCTTGTCACTTAAATTTTTTTTACGTGTTGTTGAATCTGCATCACTAAATTTTTCTTCTATTATAGTAGATATAACTTCATTTTGTGATTTACCTTTATATTTAGGGTTATCTGATTTCATTAAAATAGATGCTTGATATTTTAAATCTTTAATACCAGGTGTATCCTTACCTGCTTTAGCCTCTTCTTTTTCTTTATCTTTAAAAGCTTTGTATGCCATTAATGTAACTGCTTTGTCTTCTTTGTTTCTTTGTCTTACAATAGGTATAGCCATATTTACAGCTGCATCTAATTTATCTTTAAAGCTACCTTCAGTTCCAACAGCTTTAGCAGCTACTAACGCAGCTTCTCCTCTTTCTAAACCTTCATTCTTTAAAAGCTTGTCTAGAAAATCTTTTTCTCTTTTAATTTCTTCCATAGGATCTAAAGTAATTGAGTTTTCTTCATCTCCTAATTCTATTATTTTTTTCTTTTTTGCTTCGTTTTCTAATATTTGGTTAGCTACAGTGCCTTGGTAATTTTGTCTAATATCATCTTGTTCAGTAAATTCTAAAGTGTCAATACCAGAAGATGAAACATCAGTTACTATTTTTCCAGTAGTTCTATCTCTTTCGACACCGTCAGCATCTGTAAAAGTTTTACTTTTAAATACTTCACCTATATAGTCACCTGAACGTTTAAGCTTCTCACCTCTCTCCTTATATAATTCTTCTACCGTTTGAGGAACAGTGTTAACGCTTCTTCTATTATTCGTTCCAGATAATATTTGTTCAATTCCTTTCTTTTGTGTAACTGATTCTGTAGGCAGTGTAGGAATTTGTGTTTTAGTGCCTAAAATATTTGAATTTAAAAAATTAATTATAGGGTTATTAAATCCTGTTCTGCTACCCATGTTAGTACCAGACATAATTCCACCGCCAATAGTTCCGCCTCTTCTAAATGATGGTCTTTTAAAATACATTATCGTCCTCCAAAAATACTACCCAAACCATAAGCACTTAATCCTGCTGATAACGCTTGCGATAAAGGACCCACTCCGCCGCCAGCTCCACCCATGCCTATTTGTTGTGTTGTTGTAGGCGAACCACTTGCTTGCGATGCAATACCTGATCCAAAAGCCTGTATTCTACTTAATGGTTCTTGATATGCTAATTGATTTCTTTGTTGAGCGGCATCTAATTGAGCTTGTTGGAAAGCTAAGTTTCCTGTGCCGGCTGCACCTAGTTGCTGTACTCCACTTGCAGCTAATGATGGCTGTAATGATGCTAAGTTTCTTTGTTGTTCAAAACCTTGTTGTGCTAATTGATTCGCTTGAGTAAATCCTTGACCTAATAATTGAGCTTGTAATGCTGCTCTGTTTCTTGCTGCGGTGTTAGCATACTCTGCTTGAGCTATACCTTCTCTACCGCCACCGAAAGCTCCAGCATTAATAGCGTTAGCTGCTAGCTGCGGTACACCTAGTGCTGTTTGTCTATCAAATTCTGTTAATGTTGTATCAATTACTTGTTGCTGATAAGGCGACATAAAAGATTGAAAAGCTTGTGGGCCTGAATAAGCTGCTGCTTGATCTAAAAAAGGTTGGTATCCTGCAACTCCCGTTCCAGCACCTGCCCCTGTCACAGCTCCTGTTGCATCAAATTGCAATTGACCAAGACCTGCTTGAGTTGCTGCTTGTTGTTGAGCTGCTTGAGTTAAAACATTTTGACCAGCAGTTTGAGGTCCAAGTTCCGCAAGTGTTGGTACACCAGTAGAGCCAGGAGCTCTACCAACTTGTTGTGTTAATAAATCAATATAATTTTCTTGAGCTGCTTCTATTGCAGGAGATCGTCTTACTGTTTGTGTATAATCTGTTGCCATTATGCTTTACCTACTTGTTCTGCTTGTTTCATTGTGTTGTATAATCTTTTAGATCCTTTTTCAACGTCTCCTCCACCAATACCTCTAACAGCATCAGCAGTCATTACAAATTCATTTTTACTTAACATAGCTGGTACGTCATCAGCTCGTTCTTTTATTCCTACTGGTACAAAACCACCTTCATCTCTGTAGTCTCTTTCCGTTACACCAGCATTGTTTTTTCTTATTTCTCCTGTAGGTACGTCACTTATACCGCCGATAGATCTAAATGTTTTACCTGTTAATTGAAAAAGTTCTGCATCAAATATAGAAGTGTCTTCACCTTTACCAAGAGCTTCATCTCTTAAAATCAATAGTTCTGCAACTCTATTTGAACCTCCAGCAAATCCTATTCTACCGCCGTCTTTTTTACCCATACCCATAATAGCAATTTCTTTTAACACTTTGGCATCAGCAGGATAAGATCCAGGATCATTTAAAATATAAAATAAATTAGGCATTGATTTATTTTTACCTGACGTATAGCTACCACCAAGTTTTTTATATAAGTATGCTCTTTCAGCTCTGCTAAATGTAATACCTGCCATTAAATCGTTTTCTTCTTTGTCGTCATCACCGGCTTCAACGTCAATAGCCATAATACCTATTTCTGTTTCTTCTGGTTCTGAACCAAATTTAAATCCTATTCTGCCACCGTTTTTGTTACCACCAAAGAAATTAGTTAAGTAATTTGCATACTCTTCTTTTTTATCTTCTTTTTTTGCTTCATCATATTCTTCTTCAGTTAAATCAACACCAACATCGGCAGCGAGTGCTTTAGCTTCTACATATGAGGATGCAAAAACTGCTGCTCCCATTACTGCTGCTTTGTCTATATTACCATCTTTATCTGTAAATATAGCTTTACCAAATTTTTTACCTAACTCTAAAGCTTTATTACCTGCTCCTCTATAATCAAAATTTTTAGCCTTATCTGCTGCAGCTTTAAATAAATTAAATTCTTGTGACGCTGCTTGTTTGACATCACCTACTAAAGCCATGTCGGAAGCGTCTACTAAAGCTTCTGTAGCTGTACCTGCGTAATCATTTAAATTTGTAGGTATAATTTCTGTAGCTGTACCTGCGTAATCATTTAAATTTGTGGGTATAATTTCTGTAGTTGTTCCTGAGTAATCATTTAAATTTGTGGGTGTAATATTTTCATTTATGCCTTTGACTCCTGTAGTTCCTCGGTTCGAGAAGAACTTACCAAGACCAGTCTCGCTACCTAAAGGAGAACTAAATCCACCTTTGAAACCCTGTAGTCCACCTGTAAAAGCTCCTCCGTCTCCAAAAGGATTACCTTGGAATCCCGCACCACCTATGTATCTTGCAGCTTGTCCACCACCATACGTTAATGCACCTCTTTTTAAAGAGTCACCAATACTACCAGTTTGATCAAACGTACCTATCCCTGACATTGCTGCTGCAACTGCAGGGTTAAATGGAGCTACAAAAGGAGCAGCTTTAACTGCTATATCTGCTACTTCATTAGGTATAATTTTTCTAGCAAATTTTTTAAGTGAGCTTCCTAAACCAAACTTTTCTCTAGATACTACGCCTCCAGCTGCAAAACCTTGAGTATTTTGATCTTGACCCATACCTGTTTTATAATGTTCAGTTCCTAAACCACTAGCTACATCGAGATCATAGCCAGCAAATAAATATATATCTATGTAATCTTTTCTAGTAATTGGACCATTACCACTATTCATACCTAAAGCATAATCTCTGATAGTATCTGTACCTGCACCAAAATTTTCTCTAGGTGCAACTTGCATGATGCCCCCATTTGCTTGTAATTCTCTGTTCATTAATGATCTAGATATTGCCATAATTTAAATATATTTATACTGTTAAGCAGGCATAGATATCCTGAAAATACTATACTTTATTTGATTTTTTTAGGCTCGTCAATAGATTTGAGAGCTCTACTTCCTTGCCAAAGATCATCTCTAAATCTACCGCAATAAGAATACTCACCTATATGGGTAATATAATCATTAATATAAGCGTATACTTTACCACCCAAATTTTTCCATCTTTGACAAAATCCAAAATCTTCACCAAAATATCTTTTAGTTTTAGGATCATGTAAAGTATCAAATAAATTATACATATTAGGTTGTTTGACTTCTTTACCATTTATGATGGTAGGTTGAAATATTTCTAGTTCTGGATGAGCTTCTATTAAATCAGTCAATACTTTTCTTTTAATTAACATACAGCCAGTGGGTATATGAGTAAGTTCAACTACTCCATCGTTAGCTTCGATTATATTAGGATTATCAGTCTTCACAGGATAAGTGTAACCTGAATGAGCCAGGTCATCAGGGCCTTGAATAGCATCTTCTTTTTCGTGCATCCTTCTCCACATTTTATCCCAATTTAAAGTTTTCATAGGATAAGGAACTCCAATAATATCTTTATCTTTTTCTAACATTTTAAAAATAGTTTCTGCATTAAAATCAATATCTGAGTCTATAAATAATAAATGTGTATAATTGTCTTCATGATTTAACATACTAGCAACACATATGTTTCGACCTTGAGTTACTAAAGAAGATTTTAATAATGTAAAACTTACCATAATTTTTCGTTGCATACAGGCTTGTTGAAATTTTAAAACAGCTTGAGTATAATGCATAGTCACTTCGCTATGACAAGGAGTACATATCATAATTTTATAAGGAGATATATCGCCTATGTTTATTTCAGTAACATTAGAATTTACCTTATCAGTTTTTATAGTTTGATAAGTATCTTCATTATGGGTTATTGTTTTATCTGTTTTATCAAACCAAATGGGTTCATTGTTTTTGCCCGAGGGCGTATTACTTTTTTGCATTAATTGCTCCTTGTAAAAATCGGGCCCAAGACGTGGATTGCTTATGCCAGTTGTAATAAGTGTTTACATATTTAGATTGATCTTTTAAATGTTCTTGAATAGACGGTTCATGTAAAGTAGTTGCGGCTGCTTCAATGCCGTAAGCAAACTTTTCAGCTAAATTTTTATAATTAATATCATAAGGTATATACATTGGAAATTCTGCACCTGTTTCAAATAAAGCTCCGTAGTTAGTTGTAATACAATATAATCCAGCTGCCATAGATTCTAATAAGGATATGCAAGACGTTTCTTCAAAGATACTTGGATACACATACATATTATAATTGTGAATATTTTCTCTAATGTATTCATTTGATTTGTAGCCAATATAATTTACGTTAGGTAATTCTTTAGCTTGTTTATAAAGAGCTGTGTAATTATGATCATTTTGTTCATAAAATTTTTTTCCATATATTTCTGTAGAGGAATATACATCTAAACTAATTAAAGGGTTTTTAACTAGTTGCATTGCTCCTAATAATACACTTAGTCCTCTCCAAGGTGTGTTTTGATGTATAATTTTTATAGGTTTGTTTTGTTCGTAAGGTTTAGCTTTTTCTATTTTTTCTATTCCGTTTTTAATTACTAAACATTTATGACAAGGTAAATTAAACATCATTCTAAATTTTTCATAATTCCAATGTGAATTAAATACATACCAATCATACTTGTGATGATTAGCTTTGTTTTTAAACCAAGGATGTAGATTAGGTTGATCATAAGAATTTTTTTGCCAAAGTATGTTTACTTTATTTGGATCAATAGGTACTTTACCAGGAACACTAGTACAAATTTGTACTTGATCTAATAATTCTTTTTTTACGTACTTAGTTAAAAATTCTAGTTGTAACTCAGTTCCGCCTTTAGGGTTTTGGTTTATTATCATTTTTCATTGTTTTCTGTATCATGTCTAAACCTTTCGGAGAAACTTGCACAGTAACATCTTGTACTATATCTTCTCCTTCTACTTTCTCTTTAAACACTTCCTTTGTTTTAGTATTACGCCACGTAGTTATTGTAGTGCAATCTATCTTTATTATATTATCCGTTTTCATTCTCTCTGTTTATTAAAGCATAACTTATTAGGCCTTGTATTTTACTACTTCCTGTCGCTGCTTGTACAGTTATAGCATCACCTCCCTCTAAATTCAAGCCTTGAGGTGAAGCATTTATTTGCGACTTAGCAGGCACATCATCTCTAAAAAACTCATATTCAGTGTTGGAATCTGATGAATCAACAAAATTCATATTTACTAAAATAGAAGATGATGCATCATTGTTTACACAATAAACACTTTTAACTATAATTGCTGCGGTAGTAGGACACGTAAGCACTGTAGCTTTGGCTGTATCAACTTGTTTAAAACCTTGATTTTTATATTGTATTGTCATGATAAAAAGTAATTAAATGCATCCTGTTCGTTTTTTAAATCTTCTTGAAAAGAAAAATTAAGTTGTTGTTTCATAGTAGTTACAGATTCAATAATTTGTCTCTGATTTTCTACATCATATTCTTGTTTAGGTTCAGGTATGTAATTAGTTAACTTAGCCATTACGCTCTGTTTATTTTTCTTAATGTTTTAGCAAAACGAGCTCTTTGTCCTAACTTGCCTTTTGCTTTAGCTGCTTTATTTAATTTATCTAAAGGTATCTTTTCACCTTTTTTAATCTTTAAAGCTTTTCTTAAAGAACCTGGTTTCTTAATTGCTTTTTTAATGTTTAGTCTTTTTGTCATTATCTTCTCCCGTCTGGTTGAGCATCCATTCTAAAACTACCATAACGCCACGTTTGTCCGGCAGCATCATTTTCTACTTTTAATGATAGTAATCTTCCTCTTGCTCTGGTGTCTACTTTATCAGTAGTGCTTGTTATTGTAAAAGGTCCAAGAGGTGAACCTGTTTGAATATCAGAAGGAAAATCAGAAATAAATAAAGTTACTTTTGAATCACCTACTAAAAATTTATAGTCAGGCATAAATCTTCTCATAGACATAAATAATTCTCCGTCGTCTATATCAAAATCCCCTGATCTAATAAATGCTGCAATCGCTGTTGTGCCTGAACTGTTTACTTGATCTGTTCCTTTTTCGTGACAATAATAAATAGATGCTCCATATTTATTTGTGATACCCGATATTTCAGAAAAAACAGGTAAGGCTGTTGTGTCATAATCTGTTGCGTATGGTTCGGAGAATACTCCTTGGTCTTGATAAGTAGTTCTATCTAATGAACTAGTAGTCCAACAATTTTCTTGATAGTTATAAGTTACGCATCTGTCGACTTGTTCCGATCCTGATTTTGGATAAAACCAATTTACTTCTGTATATAAAGTATTAGGAGAAGAATAAACTACATCAGCTGCATTATAATTAATTCCTAAATCTCCATTACGCGTAGTAAATACAAAGTCTTCGACTAAACACGGTAAAGCTTTTACCGTTCCATCATACATAAAAAAACCACCTTCACTGGACATCCAATAAACAGCACCATTGACATAACTAGCTGCGTGTTGAGCAATACATCCACAATGAGTTCCTACTTGTCTTACTGAAAAAGTAAATGGAGGTCCAACAAATTGAATAACGTAAGCTGCTGAATCGGTTAATACAAAAATATAATCTTTACCTTGTAATGCAGCTGTAATTTTATTGCCAGTATCTAATCTAAAAGTTCCCGCTGTATTGGTAGCTTTAGGCAAATAAGTATTAAGATCTTCTTGGTTTGAAAATCGTACAAACATTGGATCTTGTGATGATGGAGCACCAATGGTTGTTTCAGTTCCAAAATGAAATAAGTGTCTGTCTCTATCAGAGACAAGAGTAAATCTACTAGCAGTCGGGTTTGCTGATGTAGAAAAATCAGATGTAGTTGTTGATGCTCTAACAGTTCGTAGGTTAGTGGCACCCGCGTTCCAAGTAAAAGTTTTACCATTAAAAATGGTTGCAACTAAAACTTCTCCAAAATTGTCTAATGACCAATTACCTGGATCTAAAGTCACATTACTTGTAGATCTTTCTGTTCCCCACGTAGAGTCATTCCATAAATAAGTTCCCCATCCATATCCTGTAGTTTGAATAGTGGGACCAATTACTACATAAGGATTTATGCTAGCTGATCCTGAAGCAGAAGCTGCGCTACCAGCATTAACTCTCATTTGAATAGTAAAAGTATCTGCATTTGGCACAGTTAATATTTCAAAAGCACCTGTTGTAAAATCCGATGCTACGTATCCTGCAGGAGGTGAAACAGATGTAAAAGTTACATATCTTCCGACTTCTAATCCATGACCTACTTTATTTACAGTCACATTATTTTGACTAGCGAAAGTATCAAAAGTCGCTCCTGTAATCGCGGTGTCTAATGGAGTAATGTCATAAAAAGCTTCTCCATAATATAAAAATAAACCTTGAGATGTTCCTATAGCTGTATATTTTTCTCCTTTAAGACTTGTAAAAGCTAGTTGAGCTCTAGCTGCTCCTGGTAAAGTTTCTTGAGCCACGGTTAGTTGTTCCCAACCTCCTATTTTTTCTGGAGCCGTATATCTAAATCTAACAAAATCGCCGTCTACCCATTGACCAGGAAGGGCGGAAGGCACACTTTGTTTATTGAAACCTGCTGCAAATTTGACTTTTTTTAGCATAATTAAGGTATTGTATATTAAACTATATTGAAACTCAACACGGTTCTTTGAGAGGATTTATTGGCAGTTAAGTTAGATCCATGCTTTAACCAACCATTAAACAATATTAAATCGCCTGCTTTAGGCTGAAAAGAAACATAATCTCCATAATGTTTATTTTGTCGATTTGTTCTCAGCATCCAGTCAATATAAGGATTGGGATTGTGAAAATAAATAGGAGAACTTTTATTATCTACTTCAATATATAAAACTCCTGCTAAAATAGCATTAGGATGAGCATGTTCTTGTAATACACTCCCTGGTTTTTGGATATTAAACCAAGAAACTGCGATTTCATTTTTAAATTTTAATCCTGCTTTTTCAGCAAATTGTTGGGCACGTTTTCTAATAGGACCTTGTAAATGTTGAAGCTTAGGTTCTTTTAATAAATTTATATTATAATCATGACCAGATAAACTTTTACCTTTAAAACACTCATGTTCTTTTAAAATATGAGAATAATCTTTTAAAACAGAAGCAACATATTTACATTCTTTATTAGTTAAAATATTATCCTTTATTATTAAAATTGGAAAAACACTATGTTCACTCATATTCTTGTAGCTTCGGCTGCACCAAATTTAGTATGAGTAAAGTTTCTATAAAACCCTACTAATGTTAATCTATCTTCTTGTACACTTTCTTCTTTATAAGAAGGAGCACCATGATGGTGGTAAGCATCAAAACATATGGCTCTATTATATCGAGATTTAAAAGATATTGTTTCATTATATCTTTCATTATTTTTTTGAACTAAAATTTTTTCTTTTTTAAAATTTTTATTTTTAAATATTTCTATTCTTTTTTCTCCTACAGCATAATCAATGGTTTCTCGATTTAATTCATATATTGAAGTCCCACAATTTTTATGATGAGACAAATAAACAATAAAAGTTAAATCTGCATTATCTGAGTGAATCCATCCTTCATTTACAAAGTCATTAGATATTTTGTGAAAATATAGTTCTCCTTTAGTGTATACAATTTCTTCTACATTGTTAGGCCATATTAAAGCTAAAAGTTTTCTTCCAACAGTTTGATGTAAATCTGGATTTATTTTGTGCAAAGCTTCACTTCTAACTCCAGGCCATTTTCCAGATTCAGCTGAATGATAGGTTAAGGTATTTGCATATTTAACAATGTTATCAGGATTTTTAAAAAATCCATCTGTACACATTGAAGGAAATAACATTTTATTTTCTTCCTTTAAACCACTGAGGTAATCCTAAATGAACTCTAGCATCAAATATATTTTGTTCAGCGTAAGGAGTATCTTTACTATTATAATGTAAAAAGACTTGAGCAGCTTCTTTTTTCTTAAAAGGTTCTCTCCAATGTTCTAAATCACATCCTCTGTAAACTAACATATCTCCTATATCTAAATCTACTTTTATACCTTTGTTGGCATTTTTCTTTAATTTAATTGTTTGATCATGACCAGAGGCAATACCTTTTTCTCCTGTAGGATCTAAAAATATAGGCCAAGAATCTCCTCCTAATCTAAGAGTTGTAGATATTTCACAACTAAATCTATCTGTGTGTCTGTATAAAGTATCTCCTTTTTTATAAATTCTAGCATAAGAATATGAAGGGTTTAATTTTAAACCGGTAACTTTTTCCATGACTGGTTGTAGTTTTAACATTAAAGTTTCCATAGCAATATCACAATAATGAGAATAAGTGTTTGGTATTTGAGGGTCGTTAGTAGTTCCAAAACAATCTTCAAAAGGAGACATGTATTGATGTTTTTTAAAAGTTAAATAAACTTGTTTTTTCATTAAAAAATAATTGTAAATAAACATAGCTAAGTCTTTATCTATAGCTTGTTTAATTACTGTGTATTTATGTTTTTTAAAATCAACCGCCATATTTAAAATTTTTATATCGTTTAATTAAATTAGGTGTTAAATAATTTTTTATATTATACTTTTGTTGTTTAATTTTACCGGGTCTTATTTTATGTAAATTTTTCATATTGATAATTTCATCATCGTATTTAATATTTTGAACTGTAAACTGCGTAATTTTATCTGGAATTTTTATTTCTTCTCCTGCAAACTTACTTAATTTTTTAAAAAAAGTTTTAGGAGATTTAACTAAATCTTCATAAGATAACATTAAATAATCCTGTTTAGTTCTAATAATAGTATCAATGCCTATAATCCATTTATTAAATAAACCATTCATACTCATTAATTCATTTTCTACATATCCTTCTATAGAGTCTTTAGTTAGTGTGTGATTATCTATTTTTACTTTTACAAAAGATGCAATACATTCTAATAAAGGTCTTTGTAAAATAAAAAATTTAGGGCGTTCAAAATAACATTTTAATATTTGTAGATTAAAAGGAGTGCCCCAAGGCCCGTGATCTATTATTGTATTACATTTCCAATCCTTATAGTACAAATCAAATATTTCTCCTGCTACGTTATCAAAAGATTTATGATCAGAAAAATTTTCAAACAAAGAACTTTTTTTAGAGGAATCTAATCTCCACAAAATATCAGGTACAATTGAATTGGCTGAAGCTTGAATATTTTTATTAGTGTTAATAATAGCAGATGTTAACGTTTGACCTGCTCGTGGCATAGAATTTGCAAATATAAAATTTTTAGACATAATTAAAATTTAAAACAATTCTATAATTAGAGTTTGTACAATTAGTTCCAGCATGTTTTTGAGTAGCGTTAAAAAGAACTATTTTGTTTGATTCTGACATAATTTTTTTCTTTCCTATTCTAGTATAACCATCGTTAGTATTTAAATAGTAAACACCAGTGGTACCTTTAAAATTTAAAATATCAACGTGAGAATCATACTCTTTTAAAACAGAATTGTAAACATTTAAATTAGCCTTAACTTTATATAATGATTTAGGTTTAAGTTTATCTATAAAGGGTTGAATTAAATTAAAATAGTTGGAAACAATTCCGCAATCATAAAATAAATGTATAAATTGAAATTCTTCTAAACCAGTAATGCTAGGATGAGTTTTACCATTAATAAAATTCCAAGGAAAAGTTTGACTTAAAAAAACTTCATTGAGTTTATTGTATTCTTCTGTAGTTAAAAAATTATTTTTTATTTTAATCAAGTTTTAATACCCCTAGGAACTGCTTGTAAATTAACATGGATAAACCTAAACGGGGCTTTTCCATGATCTACAGTAAATTCGTGGGGCATATATCCAGGAAAAAGTATTAAACTTCCCGGTACAGCTTTAAAATGTATTTGAGAAGTGCTAGATGAAATTACACTAGAATTTTTTTCTGGTAGTTTAGTCATTACAGCTCCAGGTCTAGGATCATGAAATATAGGATAAGAAGTTTTATCACTACACTTTAAAAAGTAAAAACCTGATACGTGTTGGTTCCAATGAACATGAATAGAATGATGACCTCCGCCATTTTTAGCAAATTCTTGAACCCACATTTCACTATAAAACATTTTATGCCCACTTAAATCAAAACCTTGATTTTCTAAAAACTGCCAAGATTTTTGAGAAATATAATTTCTAAAATCTAAAAAATTATTATCATTAAACAAAGGACCTGAGTGATGTGAAAAACCAAAATCATTTGTTTCTTTAATTATTTTTTTATTATTTTTTTTAGCTTCTTTAATATATTTATCTGTTGCTTTGGTTAAAGATTTTACAAATTCAGGTTTTGTTTCGGACCATATTGGAGATTGAAAATAATTATATAACATTATTTAAATGGATGTCCATTATGCCAAGCGACTAATGAATACCTTACTCCTTTTCTAACAGGTTTTACTCTATGCCACACATGAGAAGGAAATACAATAATAGAACCTTTAGGCAATATTTCTTTAGCTCGTACTAAATGTTTACTTTCATCTCTAGCATATGGATCATAATCTCTAAAATCAAATTCTAATTCTCCTCCTTCATACTCACTACCATCTGTTAGTTGACATGTCATAGATAGTTTTCTTATCATTCCATTTTTGTAAGGTTTATTCCAACTATCACAATGCCAATCATAATATTGATTTAATTTGTATTTTGTAAATTGCACGTTTTCAGTTCTTTCCCAATTAAAATTCCAACCTGCTTTTTCATTAGCTTCATGAACATAAGGTTGAATTTCTTTGTATATCCAACCTTCATCTAACCACACAATACTAGAATTTCTTTTTTGTTTAACTCCTTCTTCTTCTTTTCGAGATAAAGGTTTGTCATCTAAATTTCTTTGTCTACCTACTCCACCTGTTAAAGCAAACTTTTCTTTTTTACTTAAAGCATATTTAATTACTTCATCACAAAATTTAGGACGAAGGGCACTTTTAAAACACCAATAGTAATTAGACAAATTCATAAGTAATAGTTTGTATAAAGTTTAAAGAATTTTTTTGATTGTTAGTTATGTAATACATCTGAGTTGAGGGAAACATAATAAATTTGTTGTTAGTTAAAGGTATATCCCAACTTCTGCCAGCTCTACGATTATCTGTATAATGAATACGAACCATGCAATCTTCTATTCGAACACCATATAATAAAGTAAAATCAGGAGAGTTTCTTAAATCTACAGGATCAATATTTAAAAGAGGAATAGATGTTTCACTAGGTGCATATATATTACCCCAAGAAGATTTATTTACTAAACCTATTTTAAATTTAAGATCTATAAATTCACGAATATAATTATTTAATTTTTCCCATTCTTTACTATGTATAAATTCTTTATCGTAAATACCTGCCTCTAAAGATTTTAAAGCTAAAAATCTTTTATCAATTTCAAATCCTGTAGGCATTTTAACATCACCTGTATATAACGCTATTTCACTCAATACTTTCTTTTCCATAAAATGGATATACTACAATTTTAAAATATAGTCAATTACTCAGGAGGTGTTTCTGTTTTTTCAACTTCTGTATTGTAGTCCCATGATTGAGCACCTTCGTTCCAATCATACCAATGCCTATTTACTGTATCATTTTGCTGTTCTTCAGTTAAGGCTGGAGCATCTCCAATAGGAGATTTCCAAGAAGCAGTTGCAATGTCTTTTACCCAAGACGAATAAGGTGAAGGTGGCCAAAATATTTCATTAGTTGAATCCCATGTATAACCAGGCTGTGCCCAATTTCCTCTTAAAGGAGTTCCACCTAATTTATGTTGATTTGCAGAAGTATTATAAGAACTTTGAATCCATAAATTTGCAGGCCAGCTTAATTTGCTTTCTAAAAATTGTTGACCTATAGATTCGTTTTCTACTCCATTTTCATCTTGACAATTTTTATTATCTAAAACTACTACGTTCAATACATCATTTGATTCTGAAATTTTTGCAAAGTGTGCCATTATTTAGCCCTATACCTTAAAATTACAATTCCAGATCCACCTGAACCTGGGCCGCCTTTATTAGGTGGTCCATAACCTGGAGGATTTGCTCCTCCGCCACCACTGCCTGTATTTGCTAAGCCACTGGTTGCATTTGAAACTTTTCCAGAAGTAGCACATTGAGGTTGACCACTGTTATCGTTGTGACCGTTTCCTCCGCCACCTGAACGAAAGACAGCAGGTGTTCCTGCAATCTCTGGAGCATACCCTGCTCCTCCTGCATGCGATCCTGCTCCAGCCGCGCCGCCTCCGCCGCCGCCAAAATCAAATGTATTACCATTATTTCCTTGAGGAGGACTTACTGGTGGAGTGTTTCCAATTCCGATAGACCCAGTTCCGTTATTACCGCCACCTCCGCCGCCCGATCCTCCGGGTTGGCCCGATCCTTGCGGTTGAGGCCCACCGTTTCCGCCTCGTTTGGCAGTTAAGCATGCAAAACTTGTACAACTTCCTCCAGCACCTACTGTTACTGGATAAGCACCAGGACTACATGTAACTGGTACTGCTGCTGCAGGAGAAGCACCTAACGGAGATACAGAATAACATCCTGCTGTTGCTCCTGGAGATTCTCTAAATCCTCCTGCTCCCGCGCCACCAACACATGGAAGTGATGGAGCTGATCCCCCAGATCCACCGCCGGCAACTAATAAATATTCTACAACGTTAGCCGCTGGATCTGGACTTAGTGCTGATACACAAAAACTTCCTGACCCTGTAAAAGTATGAACTTTATATGCTCCGTCTTCTGTAGTGGTTCCGCCTGAAGCACACATTCCAGTAAAACTTCCAGATGTAAACCCAAAAGCTTTGGCTGATCCTGCTCCAAATGTTCCGATTAATGGCATTCTCTTTCCTCCCTAATATTCATTATGCAAACTGGGCTTGTGAAGCTAATGCTGTAAATGTTGCTGACCCTGTTTTTATAATTGTGTATGTGTAAACATCTAATGAACTTGCATTACCGGCAGTTGGAGCTGCTCCACCTTGCCATTCTGGAGTAACGCTTGATCCATCAATTTGAAAAGCTGAATTGTAATAAGGTGTTGAACCCATTTTTACAATGTGAGCTATTGTAATTGATTCGCCTGTGTCCATAATAGTGTCTAAAGATGTTGATCCATCTCCTCTTACATTTAATGTCCAGTTAGCTCCTGCATCTGTTGTAAAGTTCCACACAGCTTGTGTAAGAACATCATAGTTAACTGTTCCTGTAGCAGCCGTTGCTTCAGTTGTAACTTTTTCTGCCGTGCTTTGAATTTTACCTTGGCCATTAAAAGTCGCTCTTCCATAACCTTTAGGTGTAATATTTAAATCAATATTACCATCGCCCCCAGTTGCAGATATTGCCGGAGCATTACCTGTAGCTGCGTTTGTTAATTCAAATTCATTTACAGCCGAACCAGTTGTTTGGAAA
>VMHT01187847.1_pt1 | contig 22674 bp, 20 predicted proteins | sample 4693611 | NCBI WGS metagenome assembly VMHT01 (sample SAMN12280063, study PRJNA550983) | marine metagenome | isolation source: seawater sampled from same location over 5 years 0.02-0.2 micron viral filtrate | place: USA: collected off the coast of southern California halfway between the port... ...
CGCCCCGCTCGGCCGGTCTCTTGATAATAGCTTTCAACACTGCGCGGAACGTCGTGGTGAACCACATAACGCACGTTCGATTTGTTGATACCCATGCCAAAGGCAACGGTAGCCACCACAATATCAATTTTATCGTTAAGAAACTGGCGTTGTACCAGCTCTCGCTCGTCGTTATCCATACCCGCGTGATAGGCCGCGCAGCGAAAACCTTGTCTGAATAATTTAGCGTGCAGATCGTCGACTTTCGCGCGACTGTTACAGTAAATAATGCCGCTACCTTCTTGTTGTTTTACGTAAGCAACAACTTGATCAAACGCTTTATACTTGCTCATTACGCGGTAGCGGATATTAGGTCTGTCGAAGCTGCCTTTATAAACCAGCGGGTCGTTAAGGTTTAGCTGCGTCAGTATGTCTGCTTGGGTCGCTGAATCTGCAGTCGCTGTGAGTCCAATCACAGGAATAGAAGGGAAGCGAGATTTTATTTGCCCCAGAGCGCGATAATCCTGCCTGAAATCGTGCCCCCAATGGGAAACGCAGTGCGCTTCATCAATGGCAAATAAGGCAATGTCGGCGTGCGCAAGCGACTGCTGAAAATAGTACTGCATTAAACGCTCAGGCGACACGTAGAGCAAGTCGAGCTTTCCTGCTTGAAGTGCGTCATTTATGCGTGCTTGTTCGTCTGTTTCTAGCGTTGAATTGAGATAGGCAGCTTTTACGCCCAGCGCTTTAAGCTGTTCTACTTGGTCCTGCATAAGCGATATAAGTGGTGACACAACAATAGCGGTGCCTTGGCGCACTAACGCAGGAATTTGATAGCACAGCGACTTGCCACCACCTGTTGGAAGCAAAACAAGGGCGTCTTTACCTTCACATACTTGGTGAATGACTTCGCCTTGACCGTCGCGAAAGGCATCGTAACCAAATACATCTTTTAAGACGGTTTCTGGTGTTTTTACACGTTGCGTTTCTGGCGCTAATTCTGATGGAGCTATTGCAGTTGTCATGGCGCAGGATTTTACGCGTTTTTGGCGACGTCTTCACGGGGCAATTTAAAAAACTAGACTAAAATCCAGCGATAGTCCTGATCAGAGGGGCAGCAGCTCTCATAATTTATTTTGATTCAACATCATTGGTTGGATGAATTTCCGTCAAACTTACGTTCGGTAGTAATGTTGCTTATAAGCACAACACAAATATCAATTCATCAAGGAAAGCGAGTGGATAACAAAACGACTAATAAAGACGAAGCTAAGGGCAGCGAAACACTAAACCATGAACTAATGATTAAACATGTAATTGCGCTTTTTCGTGATACTATGCCGTTTAACCAGTTGCTGGGCTTGGAATTTGTTACTGAAGGAGAGGGACTGGATACACAGATCTCCCTGCACCTTGATTGGCAACCCGAGCTGACCGGCAATCCAATGCAAAAAATCCTACACGGCGGTGTAACAGCGACTATGCTAGACACCATCGGTGGTTTAGTTTCAATTGTAGAAACCATCAAACAAACCGCAAGTGAACTCCTTGCGGACCTTCAAGTTAGATTGCCCACCATGGGCACGGTCGATATGCGCGTTGACTACTTAAGGCCGGGAAGAGGCGAGCGCTTTGTTGCGACAGCCACGATTATACGCAGGGGCAGTAAAGTAGTGGTTTGTAGAATGGAATTGCACAACGAAAAAGGTGATCATATAGCCTTTGGCACGGGTACGTATATGCTGGGATAGCAGTGTCCAAATAGGTTTGCATCATCCCACAATGCTTATTGTTACGTTGTGTAAAGAAAGTGAGCGGTATTAACGGGAGGTGTAGCATGGCAGAGCCATTACCAGACTTAATTGAAGAGATTGTTACCGAAAGTATGGGTGACGATCCGGCGACCTTGTTAGCCGCCCTTGCGGGGCAAGACGAGGTATACATCGCATCACTGTTAGAATCGTTGCCCGTAGAAAAACGTTTGGCCGTATGGGAAGGCATTCCTCGCGACCGTAAGCTCGACGTATTGGTTGAGATGCGTAGCGACCCCCGTGAAATTCTTATCGACAATACGCCGCACGACGAATGGGCGTCTATTTTTGCTGATATTGACGCAGAAGATTTACTGGAACTACTCGATTCATTGCCAAAACGGCTTGTCGATATGGCCTATGAATCACTTGATTCTAAAGAGCGTAAGTACTTCAGAGAAGCGACACAATTCCCCGATAACCAAATAGGGCACTGGGTTAACCACGAGCAGTTAGTGTTACCTTCGAACGCGAAAGTACGCGAAGGGCTACGCTTATTAAGACGTGACATACCTCAGCATTGTGACAGCATTTTTTTGGTGAACCGCTCAGGTCAATTTTCCGCGCTGGTTAAAATTAGCCACCTCTTCAATGCGCAAGATCACGTGTCGCTATTCGACTTGTCAGAAGAAAGTGTGACGACCATTCAAGGGGCTGACGACACTATGAATGCGTCGCTACTTGTTCAACGTTCTGGGCTTGCGTCGCTGCCGGTAGTTGACGAAAACAACAAGCTTCTCGGCCGATTAGATGTGACCTCTGCAAGTGAGTTGGTTAACGAGTTTTACGAACGCCAAGTGATGGCTTCGGCCGGTATGGATGAGGACGAAGATTTATTCTCGCCTGTGGCCAAAAGTGCGAAAAATCGTGCCCTTTGGCTTGGCATTAACTTGCTTACCGCATTTTTAGCCTCGTGGTTTATTGGATTGTTCGAAGGCACCCTTCAACAAGTGGTTGCCCTTGCGGTACTGATGCCGGTAGTGGCAAGTATGGGAGGCATTGCAGGTAGTCAAACGCTAACCCTGATTGTACGCGGCTTGGCGTTGGGGCAGGTCACGCCTGCCAACTTACGGGCTCTGATGGTGAAAGAGCTTAAAGTAGGCGGCGTTAATGGCGTGATTTGGGCCTTGGTAATTGGCGTTGTTGCTTATTTCTGGTTTACCGATGCCATGTTAGGGTTGGTTATCTGTTTGGCCATACTGTTCAACATTGTAGCCGCCGCACTTGCAGGCGTGTTTGTACCTGTAATATTGGACAAGCTGAAAATAGACCCTGCACTGTCGGGGTCGGTCATTTTGACTACCGTAACCGACATAGTAGGCTTTGTAGCATTCTTAGGTTTGGGCACACTGTTTCTGCTGTAGCACCATTCCCCCGATAAACCTTGTCCTGTTTTTTCATGACGAACGCATCTTAGGCCCCATTGAATGAGCACATTTAGCGGGGCTTTTTCATTTTTTGTTAATTGCGTTTCATTAATTATGCCGCTTGTTACACGTCCTTTGCCGCATTGGAAAGCGTTAAGGGTTGTGTATTCACCTAGCCTGATAAACAATACGCGCCTTCTTCCCCCGAGTTTCGTTGGAGTCAGTCTTGTCTAAGCAAGCCAGTGCCGCTCAAATCGGCGTTATTTGTGCAATTGCCGCTTACAGCATGTGGGGTGTTGCACCTGTTTATTTCAAACAGTTGATGGTATTGCCGGCTGCTGAAATCCTAATGCACAGGGTAATTTGGTCTGTAGTGCTGTTGGTTGGGCTTATTGCCGCGCTAAAGCAGTGGCCCAAAGTGGGCGCCGCCCTTCGCAATAAGCGCGTTATGCAGATTTTATTCGTTGCAGGCTTGTTACTCGGAGCGAACTGGCTCTTGTTTATTTGGGCAATTAATAACGACCATATTCTTGATGCAAGCCTTGGCTATTACATCAACCCTCTTATCAACGTATTTCTAGGTCGACTTTTCTTAGGTGAAAGGTTGCGTAACTTACAGCGTGTAGCCGTTGGGCTTGCCGTTATTGGCGTGGCTATTCTTATTTTCTCTTACGGCCACGTGCCGTGGATTGCTCTGGTGCTTGCGGGAAGTTTTAGCGTGTATGGCTTATTGCGCAAGCAAGTGGCTGTAGACTCGCTACCCGGCCTGTTCATTGAAACTTTAATGCTCTCGCCATTCGCTATTATTTACTGGGTCTTCTTTGGCTCTGAGTACAGTAACTTATTTAATAACGACGCCACACTAAATACCCTTATTTTAGCGGCTGGCATTGTAACTACCGCGCCACTACTTTGTTTTACCGCTGCAGCAAGGCGCATTATGTATTCAACGCTGGGCTTTTTTCAGTACATTGGCCCAACGCTTATGTTCATACTGGCGGTTTACCTGTACGGCGAACCACTTGAAGAGTCGCGCTTGGTAACCTTCGGCTTTGTGTGGTTTGCGCTTATCTTGTTTAGTGCCGACTCGCTAGTTAATTACCGCAGTCAGCGTAAAGCGCGAAAGCTAGCGGTGGAGTAGGGGCTTTTGCGCACAAGTCTTTATTTAAACGTCGGACAGCTTAGCGCCGGTTGATTGAGTGAAAAGCTAAAGCAGTGAAGCTTGCTCTTGCTGAGGAACATCTGGTGGTTCGCACTTCACTTGGTTACGCCCACTATTTTTGGCGGCGTAAAGCTGCTTGTCGGCAAGGCTTAGTAGCTTATCTACGCGCTGCGTGTGGGCGCCACTTACCCCAATACTGCAGGTCACTTTAATGTCGCTTTTAGGCAGCTGAATAATTTCCGCTTCCACCACTTTTCTGAAGTCGTCTAAACGCTCACAGGCTTCTTTTAGTGGTGTTGACGGCATGTATATACAAAACTCTTCGCCACCAAAGCGGGAGATAATTTCGTCCGGAAAATAAAACTCAATAAGGGCCGCCATGGCTTTTAGCACAATGTCACCGGCGTCATGGCCATGGGTATCGTTTATCGATTTGAAAAAGTCTAGGTCAATAAGGGCGAGAGCGTGATCCTCAGACAGGTTTTGGTGTTGCACAGTAACCATGTAGAAGAAGTGGCGCCTGTTAGGCAAACCTGTTAAATAGTCGGTGTTGGCCACACGGCGAATTTCTTCAACGCTCTCAATATATTCCACGTTCTGCATCACGCGACACAAGAACTCTTCATGACAGTAGGGCACTCGCAAGAAGTCATTTGCACCACTCTTAATAAAGTGCGCAGACATTAACATGCCTTTGCCTCCAGCAACGCCCATAATTGCCAGCTGCTCTTTCGAAAAGGCTTTTCTTAAACTGGCGACAAAGTGCGTGCCTGTCATATCAGGTAACGTGTTGTCAGTGATAACAAGACGTACGTTTTTGTGTTCAGACAAGCATTGCATAGCGTCTGTAGCCGTTAGGCATTCAAACGCAATAAAATTGTGGCGCTGAAGTAATGAAACGGTTTTTGAGCGCAACACCCGATTAGTGCTTACCACGACGACGCCGGTAGACTTGTTTTTTTCTAATCGGCTAATAAGACGATTGAGGTAGTCGTAGTTCTGCGAATTTTCTTTGGGAATGTAATCGACAACGTCACGTTCTAGGACTTTATCGCGAATAGCGCTATCTAAACTTTCTGTTGTAGCAATGGTGGGAATGAAAGACTCAACCGTACAGTCGATGGCTTCGCCTTTTGGTGCATCGGGAAGAGAGTATGCCACAATAGCACACAGAAAGGTTTCCGGCATATTTTGCGAAAACCGTGCTTTGCCTTCTGTCAGCGACGTTGCGCCAACGGGGGTAAGGCCTGCCCGGCGTACTAATTTCGCTATAAGTTCAAGGTTGCCTTCACCATTTTCGATGATCAGCACGTGTTGCTGCATACATTTCAACTTAGGTTTAGGCTACCTTGCCTATTAATAATGTTACGCTTTCTCCAGCTTTGCGTAAGCAAGTACCAGCCATTTGCTGCCAAATTCGTCGAAGTTTACTTGAACTCGACCGTGCTCACCACTCCCTTCGTAGTTAAGTACGATCCCTTCGCCAAATTTACGGTGTACAACTCGCTCACCTAAACTAAAGCCCGTTTCTTCAAAACTGGCGTGCGACGTCGCTTGGCTAAAGCGGTTGTGCACGGGCCGCGAAATAGTCGATTTCAGCCTAACCTCTTCAACGCAGTCTGCTGGCATTTCGCGAATAAATCGAGAAGCAGTATGATACTTATCTTGGCCATAGAGTCGACGACTTTCTGCGTAAGTAATATACAACTTTTGCATTGCTCTGGTCATACCAACATAGCAAAGTCTGCGTTCCTCTTCCATTCGACCTGGCTCGTCGTTAGTCATTTGGCTAGGGAACATACCTTCCTCTACACCTGCTAAGAATACCAGCGGAAATTCAAGGCCTTTGGCGGTGTGTATGGTCATCATCTGCACGGCATCCTGGTCTTTATCCGCCTGGGTTTCACCCGCTTCCAGCGACGCATGGGCTAGAAAGGCTGCTAGAGGAGACATTTCTTCGGCTTCTTCAGGCACGATAAAGGTTTTACATGCAGTAACCAATTCTTCCAAGTTTTCTAGTCGTGCTTGGGCCTTTTCTCCGCGCTCTGCTTGGTACATGGCGTACAGACCAGACTGGCGAATAGCTTTATCGGCTTGTTGGTCAAGGGGCTCATCTAACGTGGATTGCTCTAGCTCAGTAATTAGCAACACGAAGCTTTGCATAGCGTTTAGCGCGCGGCCTTTAAAGCCACCTTCATTAATGAGCAACTGACACGCCTGCCACATTGAACAGTTGTGCATTCGTGCGGTGTCGCGCACTTGCGATAAGGTTTTCTCACCAATACCGCGACTTGGGGTGTTTACTACACGCTCGAAAGCTGCATCGTCGTGCGGGTGGCTCACCATACGCATATAGCCAAGGGCGTCTTTAATTTCTTGGCGTTCGAAGAAGCGCAGACCGCCGTATATGCGATACGCCAGCCCTTCGTGTAGCAAGGCTTCTTCCAGTACTCGAGACTGGGCGTTGTTTCGATAAAGAATGGCGGTATCTGTAAGGGCGTTGCCTTGATTAAGCCAATCTTTGATTTTCGAAACAATAAAGCGCGCTTCATCTAGCTCGTTGAAACCCGCATATACAGAAATCAGCTCGCCTTGCGCGTCTTCCGTCCAAAGCTCTTTCCCTAAACGGCCCGTATTGTTGTCGATAACCGTGTTCGCCGCTTTAAGAATGTTTCCTGTAGAGCGGTAATTCTGCTCAAGGCGAATAGTAGTAGGCTCGTTGAAGTCTTTCAGGAAGTGCTGAATATTATCTACGTTTGCGCCGCGCCAGCCGTAAATAGACTGATCGTCGTCGCCAACAATCATAATGTTATTATTACCACCACTACACAGCATACGAAGCCATGCATATTGGATATTGTTGGTATCTTGGAATTCGTCTACCAACACTGCACGGAAACGACGTTGATAGTGGGCTAATACTTCTGGGTTTTTAGCCCATAATTCATGTGCGCGTAGCAACAGTTCAGCAAAATCTACCAAGCCTGAACGGTCACAAGCGTCTTGATATGCCGCATAGACTTCGCGCATGGTCTTTTGAATATGATCGCCGTGGGTTTCAATGTGCTGAGGGCGCAAGCCTTCGTCTTTGTTGCCATTTATGTACCACTGAATTTGACGAGGCGCCCAATGCTTTTCGTCCAGGTTCATGGCCTTCAGAATGCGGCGAATAAGTCGATATTGATCGTCCGAATCAATTATCTGAAAATTCTCAGGCAAGTTGGCTTCTGCATGGTGCGCACGTAGTAAGCGATGCGCAAGCCCGTGGAAGGTACCAATCCACATATTGTGCAGGCTGCGACCCATCAACGACTCTATTCGGCCGCGCATTTCTTTGGCTGCTTTATTGGTAAAGGTTACTGCCAAAATAGAAAAAGGGGCGATGTTTTCGACTTCCATTAACCACGCAATGCGATGCACTAATACGCGGGTTTTACCACTGCCCGCGCCAGCCAAAACTAGGGCGTTAGATAGTGGGGCTGCTACTGCTTCACGCTGTTTGTCGTTTAGCTCGTCTAGCAGTCGAGATACATCCATAGTGTGGTACCTGTTAGTTGATAGTGTTATACATTCAGCAGCGCGCTATTATGCCACCTGCCTGTTGATTTATACAGTCCAGTTTTTCCCAGTGAAGATAAACTTCAACGGCATTATACGTTCGTGTGCAATTATGATTTTAAGTATTAGTTAATGAAAGATACGAGCGCTCTGAACATTCTATTAAATTAATGGAAGCACTCAGTTAGACGCAGCGAGAGAGCAGAGTGCTTTAACGATGTATACATGTACGATACGGTTATTAGCTATAACGAATTAATTCGATAAATTGATCGAATTATGCGCTTGGTCGGTATCACATCGGTATTGCATCACATCAAACTCAGGTAAACTTTTACGCGTTCCCTTTTGTCAGCATAGATATGCACAGCAAGGAACAAGTTTAGATTGCTTACCCAATTTTCTGATAGAACACAGCATTTTTATAAAACGGGACTTGCTCATGACCGCACTTACTACGCCCATCGATTTTTGGTCTACGCTGAAACAAGAAGCGCAAGTTGTTGCTGAAAAAGAGCCTTTGCTGTCTAGCTATGTGCATGCCAGTGTTCTTGCACATCACAACTTTGAATCGTCGCTAAGCTTTATTCTGTCGAACAAAATGGCAGACGACGTCATGCCTGCGCTCGCCATTCGTGAAGTTTTCGATGAAGCTTACTTACTTGAGCCTGGCATCAGCGAAGCGGCTATTGCTGACATTCTAGCGATTAAGGCGCGGGATGCGGCGGTCAACGATTACCTCACTCCCTTACTTCACTTTAAAGGTTTTCATGCTGTGCAAGTACATCGCATGGCGCATTACCTTTGGGTTCATGGGCGTCATCAGCTTGCTTTATTCTTACAAAGCCGCAACTCGGCAAGCTTTGGTGTAGATATCCACCCTGCTGCGCGTATTGGTAAAGGCGTCATGTTTGACCACGCAACTGGCATTGTAGTGGGCGAAACTGCAGTAGTTGAAGACAACGTATCTATTTTGCAGAGCGTTACATTAGGTGGTACCGGTAACGAGTCGGGCGACCGTCACCCTAAAATTCGCCAAGGCGTGTTAATTGGCGCTGGCGCCAAGATCCTTGGAAATATTGAGATAGGTGAAGGCTCAAAAGTAGGCGCAGGTAGCGTTGTACTTAATAGCGTTCCCGCTCACGTTACTGTGGTGGGTGTTCCAGCTAAAGTGGTTGGGAGACCGGTTTGTCAAAGCCCATGTGAATCCATGCGCCAAAACGTACTAGAAGATAACTCCCACCCCATTATTTGAGGGTTATTGTGTTGCCACCTTTTTCTTTTGATGCGTAGAGCGCGCGGTCGGCGCGCTGAATAAGTGTCTCGAGTGTATCGCTTTGCTGCATAAGAGTGACGCCGAAGCTCGATGATAATGACACTTCTGAAATAACGATTGCGTTTATTCCTTCACGTACTTTTTCCACCAAATTAAGGGCGTTTTGCTCGCTGATATTAGGCAGAAGCAGTACAAATTCGTCGCCGCCGAAACGGGCAAAAACATCCGCTTTACGCACAATATCCTTCGTCACCTGACTTAGTCGGCGCAATGCGTTGTCGCCGTCTACATGACCTAATTCGTCATTAATACGTTTAAACTTATCTAAATCAAACATAACGAAATAAAGCGAGCTTCCCGATTCACGGCTCTGAGCCATTTCAAGAGCGCTGCGCTGGGCCAAATACTCCCGCGTATAAGCTTGGGTTAAGGTATCCACAAAAACACGGTCTTTGAGCAGAGCATTGTCTGCTTGTAACTGAGGAATGGCTATACCAAATAAAGCGTTGGCTGCAATAACGTTGAGTGCAAACTGATACACTTTGACGTAATCCATTAAGGCGAATATATGCACCAGCAAAACAATGCATAAGCTGCTTATTGCAAGGCTTATAACATTGCGCTTTGTACTTTCAGTACACGCTATCCACATGTGGGTAATGGCGAGAAAAAAGATAGCAAATGCACTATCACGGGACTGGGTAAGTTTTGCCAGTAACATGACGAATAGTATGAGGGCCAAATTGATTGCCACTTTCTTAAAGTAGCTGTGTAAATCGGATGAAGCGCAGTTAGAAAATGCCAAGAGGTCTATTTTAGAAGCCGCACTTATTTTTACTAACAAGCCAGCAAAAAGAGGTGCAAGCACAACAACACCAGCCATATCCCCTATCCAAAAGGGCAGCATCGCATCTTTAATATCCGCCGCTGACATCTGATTAGTGAGAACAAGTGAACCAATGACAAGTTGCGTGGCAACTAACGACGAAATACAGCCGATAATTAAGAACGAGACGATTAATTGGGGTGTGGTGACGTCGGGTTTTCTCAATAGATGGCCGAGAACACTGGCTCCTGCATAGTAAGGAAGCATATGTGCAACGCCGAATAACACGCCGCCCCACATCATTTCTACGTTACTTAACGGCAGCGAGTAGTTATGACCATTCCAGACGGTAATCGCAATGGCGGCCACCATAATAGGAACTACCGCGCGCCAACCTAAAACTAAGAAGCATGCAAGGGTGTAGCCTGCCGCAGGAAACCAAACACTGGCGTGTTCAGTGTATTCAACAATGCGTCCAATTTGCCATATGGCAATCCAAGACAAGATAATAAATACATCTTGATACAAGCCAGACAGTGGCTTAAACGGCCAAAAAGAACGACCTGTCTCGGCATGTTCATGAACATTCGAGGTTGGCTTATCTACCTTGGACGCTTGTTGCGACCTTGACTTCGAGATAGCAGGTTTTTCCATGAGGACACAAAAACTACGACTTCAGTTTTCAGTGTATAACGAGTGAGCGTTAAAATCTATACGCCCTAAGTGCGGCTCTCTAGACCTTTAAGAATGCGGCTTACTCAAAGGTTAACATCCCGCAAAAGAATGAGTAGTAAAGGTCTGTATTTTCGAGATAAATAGCGCCTAGACAAATTGAATAAGCTCTTCTAATGAATCAAGCTGAACGTGTGGAAGTACTGAAACGGGTTCTAATTTCAACTGCATTGGACGATTACATGCAAACCATGCCGACTGATAGCCTGCATTAATGGCACCGAACACGTCTTTAATAATATTATCGCCCACATGTAAAATGTGCGACGGCGTTACCTTTACCAGTGAGGCCGCTTCATCAAACATGTTTTGAGCAGGCTTCATGGGCCGTTCCACACTGGCGTGTAAGATCGCCGTGAAATAACGGTCTAACCCTACTTTTTGCGCGTTTACATTGCCGTTAGTAATACCAACGAGCGGTAAGTGCTGGCTAAGTTTATCGAGGGTGTGGTGCACATTACTGGCTAACGCAAAATCGCTTCTTGCGTCATAAAAACAATTAAAGCAGCCGTCTACAGCAGCACGTAATGCAGTGTCTTCTGTAGGGACTATTGATAACTGGTTTGCTGGCGTGCCAGATAGTGCAGCGCTTAATACAACGCGACGAAGCTGCCCCATATCAGAAGCCAACCGCGCGTCTTTGGCGATAGCCGCACGTTTAAGCTGTAGCCAATCAAGTGATGTTAGCTTAGCTGCCTGTTGGTGATGTTCAGCAATATGCGCTTGAAGGGCTTGCTCTGCGCGTCGAATAATAGGTTCATTATTGTAAAGGGTGTCATCGAGGTCGAAGGTCATAGCCTCGACACTATTGATAGACCTGAAAAACTGCATTGGGAAACCTTCTAGTAGCGTTATTTCTTATGTGCGCGAGGGTGAGCCGCGTCATAAACCTTAGCGAGATGCTGAAAATCCAGATGGGTATAAACTTGTGTCGTTGACAAGTTAGCATGACCTAATAGCTCTTGCACCGCACGCAAATCTCCGCTGGATTCTAATACGTGGGTAGCAAAGGAATGGCGCAGTTTGTGAGGGCTTACTTTTTGTGACAGAGACTGTTCGCTTGCCATTTTATCGAGGCGATTAGCGACTTGTCGATTGGATATGCGGGTTTTGCGCTTACTCACAAAGACCGCACTTTCGTAAGGTGATGCGTAGGCAGGGCGTACCTTTAACCACGCGTTAAGCGCTTTTTGTGCGTGTCGGCCTAACGGAAGTATTCGCTGTTTACTTCCTTTACCCATGACCTTCACCGTACCGTCCTTTAGACAGTCGGCCAAATTAAGCCCAGTCAGTTCGCTCAAGCGCAGTCCACAGCCATAGAGTAGCTCAAACATAGCCACATCACGTAACTGCATACCCTCATCGTCGTCACTGCTTCGGGGGGAGGCATTAAGAAGCTGCTGCATTTCATCTACGCTTAGTTGCTTAGGCAATGGCTTCCCTTGTTTCGGAGCTTGAATACCTTCTACAGGGTTGCTGAATAGTTGCTGATGATCGATAAGATATTGGCAGAAGGTTCTAAGTGCCGATAGGCGCAATGCTATACTGCGTGGGCTGTGCCCTGACATCTTTGCATCAGCCATTACCCGCTTTATGTCGCTTGGCGTTAGTCCCGACCACTCGTAAAGCCCAAGTAGCTTTGCAACTTCTGTGAGTTGGCGCTGATAATTTTTGATAGTGTGAAGAGATAACCCGCGTTCTACCTGTAGATGTAGCAGAAACTTATCTAGCCATTGCTGGCAAGGCTCGCTTATCAATGCGTCCGTAGACACTACACCTAATATCCCATCATTTCAGGCAAGATGATATTAAGCACTTGCTGAAGCTGTTGAAGTAACAAGGTGTCCATATCTGGAGTGAAGTGGCTGGCGTCACTGCTGCTAATACCTAAAATACCGAGTTCACGGTTGTCACCAAGCAGCATTAGCGCTACAGACTCCGCAGGGCTTTCTCCGAAAAGAAGCTGGCGTTCGTGCTGAGATAATCGACCAAAGAAAAAGTTGGTACTTTTAAAGCGTTTTTCAGTAAATAAACGTTGCTGTAGTTCGGGGATCGCGTGCGGACCTTTAAAGCTTTTAATGACCGCCGATGACAATTGTAAACGCTCTTGAAGCACATCTTCCAAAGTAAACTGAACTTCGGCAACACTTTCACAGCGCAGAAGCTGCACGTTTAAATCGGTGTAAACGCGATATATTTTTTCGTTTTGTTTAGCGATGCTCACCAGCTGATTGAGTTTAAAATTAAGCTGCCTAACTTTCTTTCGAAGCTGATCGCTTTGAATTTCTACTAGTGAAACACTGCCTTTCTGCTCGTGGGGAAGCTTAATTTTTTCAAGAAGGTCGGGGTGCTCGGCAAAGAACTCAGGGTTTTGTAACAAGAACGCGCGCACATCGGCACTCGACAATTCCGTTGTGTCGTTAAATGGCTCAATCAATTGCGTAGCGTTAGACTGCCCTGATAATTCGCTCATAGATTTATATGTCCGTCGTACACGTGCTCAGCAGGCCCTGTCATTTTTAACACGTTATCTGGGCCAGGCCAGCGTATACGTAAACTGCCTCCGGGTAAGTCTACCCGCACATCTTTTCCTAATTTACCCTGAATCTGGCCAATTGCAACCGCTGCACAAGCGCCGCTACCACAGGCCAAGGTCTCACCTGAACCTCGTTCAAATACGCGAAGTTTAATATGTGACTCATTGATTATTTGCATAAAGCCAACGTTTACGCCTTCAGGGAAGCGTTCGTGCTTTTCAACAAGCGGACCAATCTCGGCCACATTAGCAGTATCAACGTCGTCGACTTCCATCACGCAATGTGGGTTACCCATCGATGCCGAACCAATGAATAGCGTGCTCTCGCCGACTCGCAATATGTAGGTGTTTTCTTGCTTATTGGCTTTAAGTGGAATATTCGCAGGTTCGAATTCAGGTTTACCCATGTTCACAGTAACCTGACCATCTTTCTCAAGATACAGCACCATTTTTCCAGCTTTGGTGCTTACGACAATTTTGTTGCGATTAATGAGACCTTTTTGCTTAACAAAACGTGCGAAGCAGCGCGCGCCATTGCCACACTGTTCTACTTCCGAACCATCCGCGTTGAAGATACGATAGTGGAAGTCTTGTTCAGGATCGTAAGGCGGTTCCACCATCAACAGCTGGTCGAAGCCAATGCCGAAGTTTCGGTTAGCCAGTTGCTGAATTTTTTCTTTAGAGAAAAAGACGTTCTGAGTAACGTTATCAATAACCATGAAATCGTTACCCAAACCGTGCATTTTAGAAAATTGAACCTGCATTAAACGCGCATCTATCTTGTTAGTTTGTCTCTAGTTTACGGAAGTTTGTACTCACCTTGCCAGAGATCTTTTTGTTTTTCTCTTTCGCGAACCACAATTGCTTTGTCACCGTCTACCATAATCTCGGCTGGACGACAGCGACTGTTGTAGTTTGACGCCATAACAAAACCATAGGCACCGGCGCTGCGAACTGCAAGTAAGTCTGTTGGTTCAATAGCTAATTCACGATCTTTTCCTATAAAGTCACCAGTTTCACACACTGGGCCTACTACATCGTAAATACGTGGTGTTGCCGTAGTTTCTTCTTTTACAGGAATAATTTTTTGCCAAGCTGAGTAAAGTGCAGGGCGTAACAAGTCGTTCATTGCAGCGTCGACAATGGCGAAGCTTTTTTCTTCACCTTCTTTAATGAATTCAACTTCGGTAACTAAAATACCGGCGTTTGCTGCAATAGCGCGGCCTGGCTCAAGAATAAGCTTTAGGTTTTCACGGCCTACCATTTTTTCAGCCATGGCTTGTGCATAGGCTTTAGGATGAGGTGGTTGCTCGTTGTTATAAGTAACGCCAAGACCACCGCCCACATCTAAATGTTCAATGATAATGTTACGTTCAGCTAATTCATCAATAAGCAGAAGCAAGCGTTCTAAGGCGTCTACAAATGGGCCGATTTCTGTGAGCTGTGAGCCGATATGGCAGTCCATACCAACAACATTTAAATGAGGTAGCGATGCGGCCAATTCATAGGTAGCAAGCGCTCGCTCACGGGCAATACCGAATTTATTTGCCTTCAAACCTGTAGAAATATAAGGGTGAGTTTTGGCATCCACATCCGGGTTTATGCGCAGTGAAATAGGGGCTTTCACGCCCATTTCGCCCGCAACCTGGTTAATTCGATGAAGCTCTGGCTCTGATTCTACGTTGAAACACATGATGCCTTGTTGTAGCGCATAGCGAATTTCATCATGCTTTTTACCAACGCCTGAAAATACTACCTTACTTGCATCGCCGCCGGCCTCGATTACGCGAGCGAGTTCACCTGCTGAAACGATATCAAAGCCTGAACCTAATTTGGCTAGAACGCTTAATACACCGATGTTCGAATTCGCTTTTACCGCGTAACACACAAGGTGAGGATGCTCACCAATGGCATCATTAAATGCGTGCCAGTGACGTTCTAACGTTGCACGTGAATAGATGTAAACCGGCGTTCCATGCTGGGCTGCAATATCAGAAACAGCCACTTGTTCAGCATGAAGCTGACCTTGGCTGTAGGCGAAATAATCCACTAGTTCAGCTCTCCAGAAGTAGTTGCGGGTGAAGTGTTATTGGTGTCAGAGTCGGCGCCGGTTTCTGCATTTTCAGAAGACGCTGGTTCAGCAGACGTGTTTTGTGCAGGCGCCTCAGGAATGTAGAGCGCCCCTTTGTAACCACAGCCACATAATGCTGTGAGTGTTAGCAAGAAAGCAACTGACTTTTTAAGCACGAAAAATCCCGCGAAGAATACGACAAATGCCGCTATCATCGCATTGCGGCGTTAAATTGCAAGAGCCAATAATCGTTCTTGTGTTTTATCGCCATATCGAACGTTTTTCCAAAGCGCATCGCACAGGCTTTGCGTATCAGAAAAGTCTTTGTTTTTAAGCCAATCGATAAGAATGTTGGGGTTGTCTGGAAAGGCAATTGCTTCGTTGTCGGGAGCTTCTAGCCACTCTTCAACAATGTCGGTATCAAGTTGAAACAGGGTGTGGCATAAATCCAATTTATTTAATGTAAGCACATTCGATAGTTGCTCAAACTGGCCGTGTAAAGGTTTTATAAGCAGCTTCTTGCCCAGTTGAAGTGCCTCACTCGATAGCTCAAACCCCCCATTGGCGATTACGCCACTGGCGTGCTGTAGGGCTTTTTGAAAGTGCTTCTTAGATGTAGGGTGCCAATGAATATGTCCCACTTCTTTCGCTTCATCGATGTTCGGGTGAAAGCATTCGAAAACCTGATCGCTTAGCGGTTCCAACATTTGTTGAACATCTTCAATATCTTCAAAAGGTAAGTAAACCAGAACGTGACCATTTCCCGAAGACACAATCGGCTTTTCTGCAACGAATGGCGGAATAATCGGTTGATTGAAGTGATACCAGTGCACACCTAGTAGAATCTCTGTTGGCGCAAACACTTTCATTAGCAAGGAATCGAAAATCGTGTTGCCACTTTTAGGGACGTCGTAGGCAAATGCAGCCTGATGGCTAATCGAAATAGATGGTAGACCTTGTTGTTTAGCTGCCCACGCCGTGACGGGCTCAAAGTCATTGACCAGCAAATCGTAGTTGCTGGTATCAAAGGCTTTCACGTCTTTAATAAACTGGCTTACATTTGCATCTTTAACGGTCGCCCATTTATCAACCCGGCCTCCTTTGGTGATAAAGCTCAGGCCAGTAAAGGTTCGGTATTCTCCGAATATTTCCATGTCGAAATACTTCTCAGGGGGACGACCGGTAAATACAAAGTCAACGTTAATGTCATCGCGCTGTGCCAGAGCTGCAGCCATTATTCGTGCACGGGCGATGTGTCCGTTACCAGTGCCTTGCACACCATACAATAATCTCATGCTACCCCAGAATAGAAATGCTCAACGTTGCTATTGTAACGCCTAAAAGTGTCCCTGCGATCACGTCTGACGGGTAATGAACACCCAGTAACACACGTGAAAGACCAATTAACGCGGCCCAGCTGTAAGCCAATACCGCAAACGACGGATAATAATGAGCCACTATGCTCGCCATCAATGTGGCTGCTGCCGTGTGGCCTGAAGGAAGAGAGAATTTATCAGAAGGCGTGACATGTGCTGTTAAATTCATTAGAAAATCGCAAGGGCGAGGGCGCTTGAACATTTTCTTAAGCAGCACATAAATGGGTAATTCCAGCGCATAAGCCATCAGCGCTGTGTAGAGGAAAAGCTCACCGTGTTCAGGCTCAAATGCCCAAAGCAGCGCACCGATAACAAGGTACAGGTAACCATCGCCGGTTTTCGACAGCCAGATAATACTTCTGCAGTCTCTTTTTTGCGTCAGTTTGTACAGGCGATAAAACAAGTCAGTATCGTATTTGGTCAAGGATTTAATCAACATCGCCTTGTCCCCTATCGGTTAATTACTGCACAGGCTAAAGTTCATCTGTGACCAGTGGGTGACGAAAAAAAGAAACTTTTTTGACAGCGAGCTTCGCTTTTACTTTTTCTTTTGTCCTGGCGAACAGATATTGGGAATGGCTGTAAAAGACAAAAAGCTAAGCAAAATATGTGCTCATTTTGGGGAGGGGAGAGCAAGTATTGATGAGTTTTAAAAAAAGTAGAAAATTCGACGAAAGGCGTTAAATCAAACGTTTGCATTGCCACATTTAATGCTATGCTAGTTTTAGAAGCGTAAGCAGCGCTTTGTTTTCACTTAATTTTAGTCTTCTCAATTTTAGTAAGGCAGAACGATGGAATACAACACATCTGAATTATGCGATTTGTTTGCTGATAGCGTAGACGTGGTAGATCCAATTTTCGCGAGCTTTGGTGGCCGGTATTCTTTCGGTGGTGAAATTACCACAATTAAATGCTTTGAAGACAGAGGCCTTATCGACCGAGTACTTGCTCAGCCCGGCGCTGGAAAAGTACTGCTTATTGATGGCGGTGGTTCTAGCCGTCGTGCACTGTTCGATGCATCCTCTGCTCAAGTTGCAATCGACAACGATTGGGAAGGGGTTGTGATATACGGCAGCGTGCGAGAAGTAGATAGCCTTGCCGAATTAGATATCGGTGTTTTGGCGGTAGCCGCCATTCCAGTAAATGCTGAGTGTGAAAGTATTGGTGAGGTAGACGTGCCCGTTAACTTTGGTGGCGTTACGTTTTTACCAGAAGATCATTTGTATGCTGATAGCACGGGCGTTATTCTCTCTCCTGAACCTCTCGATCTGGACTGAGTGCCATAAATAGCGCGTAATTTTAGGGGCGCACCTGGCGTTTATTAACCGATAAGTTCTGCAAACTCAGTTTAAGCAGGGGCTTTTGGTGCGAGCAATTTACGGGTTATATCCTTTTTGTCTTACCGTTTTTTTGGCGATGTTGGCGTTGCCCTCAAAGGCAGAGACGCTTACTGTCGGATGGCTGAATGATAACGTTAACGAACGTTACTTAATCTCTGACATTGAGCAAGAATTTGCCAAAATAGCGCCTGATATTACGCTCAATGCGGTGGGCGTACATACCGATAAGTATAAGCAGCAAGTTCTCAAATGGCTTAAAACGGGTGAAGGGCCAGACGTACTTTATTGGTATGGCGACGAGCGGCTGCTCGACCTTGTTCGCAGTGGATGGGTGAGCGACATAAGTGACATTTGGCAAGCACAGCGACTAACAGATGCGTTTAGAGTGTCGGTGTCCTCTCAAGTTAGCCTTAATGGCCGCTTCTACGCTATTCCGGTATCCCATTATCCGTGGTCCTTTTTTTATAATGCCGAGCTTTTTGATTCTCTGGGACTTGCTGCACCAAATACGTGGGACGAATTTCTTCGCCTCTGTCAGGCTTTAAAAGAGAAAGGTATTACGCCCATAGCCATTGGGTATGATGCGCCGTGGGTATTAACAAGCTGGTTTGAATTCATTAGTTTACGGCTTTATGGAGAGTCCTTTCACCACGAACTGTTATCAGGCAGTGTCTCATATAAAGATGAGCGAGTCGTGCAGGTTTTTCTTCTGTGGAAAGTACTCATTGATAAGGGTTATTTCATGGATACGGGAGAGAACATGGACTGGTATGATCCCATGCCTTATCTATACCGAGGCTTGGCAGGCGTTACGTTAATTGGACATTTTCTAAGCTCTCGTATTCCTGAAAGTGCAGAGTCAAAAATTAGGATATTTTCTTTCCCAGAGCTCAGTCCCGGTCAAGAAACCATTGAGCTAGCTCCTTTGGATGTGTTTTTTGTTCGGGCTAGTTCTTCGAAGCAAAAAGCGGCGCGACAATTTTTGTCGTTCATGGCGACACACAAGGCCCAGTCGCGATTTAATCTTCACGCAGGGGGATTTTCTCCTTTGGCGGGAAGTGAGCATTTTCCGAATTACTTTAATGATATGGGCGCTAAGCAGTTAAATACGGCAGAAAGCACAAGTCCATATTTCGATAGGGTCGTGCCTCACGAATTCGCAGAACCTGCCATGACACTGTTGAGAGACTTTATGAAATCAGCAGATGTAGGTAGTACGACAGAGGCTCTTGAAGCGCTAAGGTTGGAAGTGTATCAGCTCGATTAACTATGAGATGCTAATCGAGCTCAACTTTTGACTAGTGCTCTGCTTCGTCAAACACGTTGTTCAAATACATGGCAATGCGAATTCCCGCCATCTGCAAACGCTTTTTAGCAGTAGGCAGGTGGTTGTATAAGTAGTCATAGCTCATATTGTTTGCGTCATCAGGATAAATGGTATCGCGAATAGCGGTGCTTTCTTCAATCCACACCATAGGGTCGGTGGTGGCCCAACTGCGAATATCCTTAGCCGTAATAGCTTTTGTTAACCAAGACGTCCACTCCGAATAAGACAGGTCGCGCTGATCTAGCATTTGCGAGTCCCACACGCGATGTAAGTTAGAGTCTTGCCAGAAGAAGCGCACTTTTACATCGTTACCGCCACGATCAGTTCCGTTTCCGGCATGAAGCGGCTGATGAAGGTCGCCAATAATATGCACAATGAACTGAAGGGCCAGACGCTTTTCTTCAATGGTGGCGGTGTCGCTTTTTAACGTTTCAGTAAACTGCTTTAACGCGGTAACCGCATCACCTTGCTTTGGTGCGCCAACTTCTTCGTAGGTCTTTCCTTCAGGTACAGATACATAGTGCCAAGGGCTAGCGGTTTTCTGCCAAAATTCGCTGGGGTCAGAACGCATTTCGTCAGCGTGAGTTGAGGCTTCAGCCAACGAACCGTGTGGTAATAACTCCATTAGTGCAGCTTGTGAAAGAGGGCTAAGATATTGCTCGGCAATAGCGCCAGTCACTCGGTGACCGGTTTGCCCCCATCCGAAAGCGGGTGATGAAATACACAATGTAAATAGCGTGCTCAGCGCAACTGCGCAAATCCTGTTTGCAAACGCGAACATGGTTAATCCTCAGAATGTTTGGAAGACTGGTAGCCCCATCTTGCGACAAGAGACTGCTCAATACCTAGGTGGTCTAGTATGCGCGCCACCACAAAATCTACCAAGTCATCGATAGTTTTAGGATTGTGATAGAAGCCAGGCGCTGCAGGCATAATAGTAGCACCCATTTGCGAAAGCTTGAGCATATTTTCTAGATGAATAGAAGAAAGTGGCATTTCACGGGGCACCAAAATAAGTTGTCCACGCTCTTTTAGAACGACATCAGCTGCGCGCTCAATAAGGTTGTCGCTAGCGCCAATGCTAATGGCAGACAGGGTGCCTGTTGAACACGGGCAAACCACCATTTTTGCGGGGGCCGCTGAGCCTGAAGCTACTGGTGAAAACCACTCTTCTTTGCCAAAAACCTTGATTTGGTCTGGCTTTGCATTGCAATGCTCGGCAAAAAACGCGGCTGCGTCTTCGGGACGCCCGGGGATTTTCACATTCTCTTCAGTGGCAAATACTACTTTTGCTGCTGAAGAGATAAGTACATACACTTGGTAATCGGCGTTAACTAGCGATTTCAATAGTGTAAGCGCATAAGGCGCGCCAGATGCGCCTGTGATAGCAAGCGTGACTTGCTTGTCATGTTTCATTATATAGCCTCTGTAGATGACAAGCGTAATGCGCTTGTCTATCGGGTAACACTTGGTTTTATTCTGTCTATTTACAATTTGGACTTCATTTTTAGGGCGTCGAGTATTCGGCCATGAATGCCTTCAAAACCGCCGTTACTCATTACAAGAATATGATCGCCCGGTTGTGCTACGTTGCAAACGCCTTGAACGATCTTCTCTACATCTCTGAAGCAGTGCGTAGGCGCGTTGCTGTGCGCTACCGAATCGACTAACGACCAGTCCATGCCTTCAGGTTCATAAAGGTAAACCTCATCGGCTTTCTGCCATGAGTTTGCCAGCGTATCTTTGTGCACGCCCATTTTCATCGTGTTAGAGCGCGGCTCTAGCACAGCCAGAATACGGGCATTACCCACTTTCTTGCGCAGTCCATCAAGTGTAGTCGCAATTGCAGTAGGGTGGTGTGCAAAGTCGTCATAAAGGGTGATGTTGTTTACTTCACCCTTTACTTCCATGCGACGCTTAACATTCTTAAAAAATGATAAGGCGTCTATGGCATCAGGTAAGGTAACACCTGCATGGTGGGCGGCAGCTATGGCCATTAAAGCATTGTCCACATTGTGTTGACCAACCAAAGCCCAGGTTACCGTTCCAGCTATAACGCCGTTATGTAATACATTGAATTTACTGCCGTCTTTCTTTAACAGTTCTGCATGCCACTCTTTGCCCAACGATTGGCGAGAAGACCAGCAACCTTTCTTGAGCATATCCTCAATTGCGGGCGTATTGTTAGGTGTAAGAATAAGCCCGTTTTCTGGCACCATGCGAACCAAATGGTGGAACTGGGTTTGAATAGCCCCAAGGTCAGCAAAAATATCTGCATGGTCAAACTCAAGGTTGTTAATTACCAAGGTTTTTGGGCGATAGTGCACGAACTTAGAACGCTTATCGAAAAATGCGCTGTCGTATTCGTCAGCTTCAATGACAAAGAAGGGGCTTTCACCCACGCGAGCCGATACGCCAAAATTCTCTGGTACGCCGCCAATCAAATAACCAGGGTTAAGACTAGCGTGTTCTAAAATCCACGCGACCATACTGCTGGTGGTTGTTTTACCGTGGGTACCTGATAACCCAATTACCCAACGATCTTTTAGTAAGTTATCAAGCAACCATTGTGGGCCACTGGTATAAGGCAGGTTTCGGTTTAACACGTATTCAACGGCGGGGTTACCGCGCGACATCGCGTTACCAATTACTACCATATCTGGCGCTGGATCAAACTGGCTTTCGCAATAACCTTCGGTCAACTCGATGCCTAATGCTTCAAGCTGGGTGCTCATGGGCGGATAAACGTTTTTATCGGACCCTGTTACTTTGTGGCCGAGTGATTTAGCAATAGCGGCGATGCCGCCCATAAAACTTCCACAAATGCCTAAAATATGTACATGCATAGCGCATTCTCAATGAATTATCATGTTATTGGGGTACTGTATCAGAACCCCGTGGCCTAAAGATAATTCAATTTTAATCATTCAATAAATGCCTTAAGCCGTTGTAATACGCTAAACACCTATGAATCTATGATGTGCAAACTGGTATGGTGTGTGTATGACATGTTACGGGCGTGTTCCACTTACCCAAGAACACGGTTACAATCTAACCACAGGTTTAAAACCTGTGTGTGCTTCAGACACACGCCGGTAAGGAAAGCTGAGCGACTGGTAGCACAACACCCTACACACGAAAAAAAGGCTTACATTCAATGAAACGTTTAAATTCCCAATTGCAACAAGACGGTGCACCGCTTGAGTTAATTTTACTCATTCGTACACTGCTAGCGGGCTGTAAAGAAATTTCTTTCCGCGTGAGTCAAGGCGCACTTGCTGGCGTGCTCGGTTCAACCCTTTCAGAAAACGTA
>VMHT01005425.1_pt1 | contig 22673 bp, 35 predicted proteins | sample 4693611 | NCBI WGS metagenome assembly VMHT01 (sample SAMN12280063, study PRJNA550983) | marine metagenome | isolation source: seawater sampled from same location over 5 years 0.02-0.2 micron viral filtrate | place: USA: collected off the coast of southern California halfway between the port... ...
AGTAAGTGGTGAACTACTGAGAGACTCGGGTATTAAGTCTAAAATTATTAAACAGTATTTACCCGTGATAAATAATCTGACCAATCAGTATTTACAAACACTAGACTTTTATGTTCACTTTGACTTAGACGAAAGTTTTATAGAAACAATTCGTTCCCGACATCGTGACGCATTTACTTATGACTCATTCTCAGAAGGAGAAAAACAAAGAATTGATTTATCATTATTATTCACTTGGAGACAAATAGCCAAGATGAAAAATAGTGTTGCAACTAATCTTCTAATCCTAGACGAAACATTTGATTCGTCTTTAGATATGGAAGGGGTTGACAATTTAATGAAGATACTGTATACTTTGCAAGAAGATACGAATGTCTTTGTTATTTCCCATAAGGGAGAACTTGAGGACGCATCTTTCTCTAGAAAGATTGAGTTCGTTAAAGAGAAAAACTTTAGTAAAATTAAATAGGAGTATATAATGGAACTAAGTGACCAAACGATAGGTGTGTTAAGAAACTATGCATCTATCAACCCGAACATAGTAGTAGAAACGGGTAATAAATTAAAAACTATTTCTGTTGCAAGAAATGTTTTGTCTTCTTCTACTATCACAGAAACCTTTCCAAAAGAGTTTGGTATCTATGATTTAGGTGAATTTCTAAATGTGATATCTCTAGTAGATAAACCACATTTGACTTTTGAAGATGACTATGTGACAGTTGGAGACTCTACGGGTCGTTCCGCAGTCAAGTATTATTATTCTGACCCTGATATGTTAACATCGTCAGGTAAGGAAGTACAAATGCCTGAGTCGGAAGTTAACTTCTCACTAGATAGTGATACCCTAAATAAAATCAGAAGGGCTGCAAGTGCATTAGGACATTCTGAATTATCTATCGCAAATACACAAGGTGCGGTTAGACTTTCAATTGTTGATAGTGCGAATGCAACTTCGAATGTGTTTAGTATTGATGTTGAAGGAAGTTACCCCGAAGGTACGGAATTTAATTTCATTATGAATGTAAATAATTTAAAAATTGTTGATGAAGACTTTCATGTTATGATATCAAGTAAACTTATATCTCACTTTACAAGTAAACAAAGTGATATAGAGTATTACATTGCATTAGAGAAAGCATCAACTTACAAGTAAGGAGTATATAATGGCAAAACCAGTACCCGAACAAAGAGACCACTCGCAAATCTACGAAGTATCGAATAGAGTTGCAAGGTCTACAGTTGCAGTAATTGACACTGTAGTTCAAAGAGGTGGATTTAAAGGAGAAGAGTTAACAACCATTGGTCAGTTAAGAGACCAAGCAACTCAGATTATTCAGATATGTGAAACTTTCCAATCTGAACAATCAAAGGTTGACAATAAGAGTTAAACCTGATATACTTCCTTTTAATTTTTGACAGAGGTGTAAAAGCCTCTGTCACTTTGAACTTTATATATTATGACACAAGATTTATTCTTATGGGTCGAGAAGTATAGACCCCAAACTGTCGAACAGACAATACTTCAAACAGAACTAAAACAAACATTTCAAAAGATTGTAGACTCGGGAGAGATACCGAATATGTTATTCACGGGGACTGCGGGACTCGGGAAGACTACAGTTGCAAAAGCGATATGTGAACAACTTGAACTTGACTATATTGTAATCAATGGTAGTGAAGAGGGTAATATCGATACTCTTCGTGGTAAGATAAAACAGTTTGCATCTACAATATCTTTACAAGGTGGATACAAAGTAGTTATCCTTGATGAAGCAGACTATCTAAATCCACAATCAACTCAACCCGCATTGCGTGGGTTTATAGAAGAGTTTAGTCAGAACTGTAGATTTATTCTGACTTGTAATTTTAAGAACCGTATAATCGAACCACTGCATTCTCGTTGTGGTGTCTATGAGTTTAATACTACTAAGAAGACACTTGCACAACTATGTGGTCAGTTCATGAAAAGACTCCAGACTATTCTAAAAGACGAAGGTGTAGAATATAAAGAAGAAGTGATTGCAGAAGTAATCAGTAAGTATGCACCCGATTGGAGAAGATGTCTAAACGAATGTCAAAGGAATGCGATTGGTGGTACAATCAATATGGACATTCTAGTAAACAAAGAAGACTCGTTTGATGATTTATATTCCGCATTAAAACAAAAGAACTTTAAACAAATGAGAACGTGGGTAGTAAACAATATCGATGTAGACCCAGTTGCAATCATTCGTGGTGTCTATGATACTATGTATGAGAAAGTACAACCCGAGAGTATCCCACAATTAGTTTTGATACTTGCAGACTATCAGTACAAGAATAGTTTTGTTGCAGACCATGAACTAAATATGGTTGCGTGTCTAACCGAAGTAATGGCTAACGTGAGTTTTAAATGAACCCATTTGAATTTTTAAACGCAATCAACTATACCAAGAAAGATTTAATGGTAGACCCAGAGAATGAGAAAGATTATAACTCGTTCGTAATCAATAGGTCATTATCATATTTTCCTGATACAGTTGCGATTGCAAATGAGATGAACAAGTATCATCATCTAGATAGTCGTCTACAATTCTCATTTCTTATAAATATTATTAGAAAGAGAAAAAGGTTTAGTAAATGGATTAAACCGCAAATAGAAGATGATATTGAAGTGGTAAAAAAGTATTATGGATATAGTAATGAAAAGTCAAGACAAATACTCCCACTACTTACTCCACAACAAATAGATATCATTAGGAAAAAGGTGAATAAAGGTGGAAGAAAATAATATAGTAAGTTGGACTCCCGCAAACATGTTGGAAGTAACACTTGCAGAACCAGATGATTTTCTAAAAGTAAGAGAAACCCTAACACGTATCGGTGTTGCATCTCGTAAAGAAAACAAGTTATTTCAATCATGTCATATACTACATAAACAAGGAAGATATTTTATAGTACACTTTAAAGAATTGTTTATGTTAGACGGGAAGAAATCTAATCTAGAACAATCGGATATAGAAAGAAGAAATACAATTGCAACTCTATTGAGTGATTGGGGATTAGTAGAAATACAGAACACGGAACAAGCAAAGGAATGCAGTTCCCTAAAACAAATAAAGATAATCCCATTCAAGGAAAAGAACGAATGGGAATTATGTCCAAAATATAATATCGGAAACAAATGAATAAGAATGTACTAATAAATCTTAGTCCACTTATTGCAGTTTTCTTTTTCAGTTTAATCGTTGCGGGTTGTTCAATGATGACTGGAATACCTTTGACTGATAGTAAGTGGGGTGCAAAACCAAATACTAATATATGTTTTTTTAATAACAAGGGAAATCCTATTTGCGAGAAAAGACTTAACGGAACTATCTTATGTGGTAAGACAGAAGTTGGTCAAGACATTTGCGTAGATATGACTCCCGCAACTATATACTAATATGCCTACAAAATACAAACCAAGTGAAGTGAAGATTGATAGACAAACTAAAGTAAAGTCTATCCAACATTATTACATGAAACAATTGTCTCAAGAAGAATTGTTTAAGATGTTGAACGCAGAGAATACAAAACCTAAACTTAAACAAAAGATTAGAAACGAATTATCTAGACGGGGTGTCAGAATAGTAAAGAGTAGTAAACAAGCTGGTGTTTGTTGAAATCTAAAAATTCGTCCCCATATATATAATATAGAGAGAATGCTCGGGTGAGGTTCTCCATAAACTTGCTAATATAGGAGTAGATATGACTACAATAGAAGCGTTTGGACAATTCCGTCCATTTACAATAGGTTTCGATAGTATCTTTGATAAACTATCCGAAGCCGCAGTACCACACAACGGTGGTATTAACATTCCATATAACATCATCAAGAGAAGTGAATACTCTTGGTTTATTGAAATGGCAGTTGCTGGTTTCAATAAGAAGAATGTTGATATTGAACTTAAAGAAAATAATCTGACGATTACTTGTTCTAAAAAGAACGAGACACCGCCAGAAGATGCAGTTGAGTTTATACACAAAGGTATTGCAGAAAGAAACTTTTACAAAACTTTTGCACTCGCAGAACATGTTGAAGTAAAAGGTGCAGAAATAGTTGACGGTATTCTATCAATCGAATTGATTAGAAATATTCCTGAAAAGGAAAAACCTAAAACTATTAAAATCAAATAACTTTTATTTGTGGTCAAGGGGTAGAAATATCCCTTGACTTTTTTTGATTAATACTATATAATATGAAACAATGGATTTTTATACAAATGTTTCCCGTTTCGGAAACAACTTACTTTACATAGGATACAAAGGTGGTCAGAGAATTCAAAAAAGAATTCCGTTCAAACCAACTTTGTATGTTTCTACACCCGAACCTAAATCTGGTTGGAGAACTTTATTTGATGAATCCGTAGACCCGATAGAGTTTGACTCTATGCGTGATGCGAAAGATTTCACAAAAAGATATCAGGGAGTAGAAACCTTTAACATTTACGGAATGAATGATTTCGTATCGCAGTTCATTGCACAAAAATATCCTGACGAAATAAAGTTTGACCGTGATACTATCTCAGTTACAAGTTTTGATATCGAAGTACAATCCGATGAAGGTTTCCCCGAACCAAAGTATGCAGACTATCCTATCACTGCAATCACTACCAAGAATAACAAAGAGAATGTTTATCGTACTTGGGGTTGTGGAGATTATAATCCCGCAGAGAATGTTCTCTATACTAAATGTCAGAACGAGGCTGCACTCTTACATAAGTTCCTAGATTATTGGAAACAAAATTATCCTGACATTGTCACGGGTTGGAATAGTATTAGTTTTGATATGGTTTATATTGTCAACCGTTTGCGTAAGATGTATGGAGAAGATAAGATAAAAGAATTATCGCCTTGGGGTCATGTCAATGAAGACAAAGGAACGGACTACTATGGTAAAGAAGCAATTACTTATGAGATACTTGGTATCACCCAACTAGACTACAAAGAAATATTTAGGAAGTTTACGTATAATACTCTTGGAGAACAAGAGTCCTATACCTTAAATAATATTGCACACGTAGTTCTTGGAGAAGGTAAAATATCATATGAAGAACAAGATAGTTTATTTGCATTGTATAAAAATGATTATCAAAAGTTTATTGACTATAATATAAAAGACGTAGAACTTATTGATAGACTTGAAGAGTCTCTTGGATTAATTACACTATCAATGACTATGGCCTATCGTGGTGGAGTAAACTATCGTGATGTACTTGGAACAACTAAAATATGGGATAACATAATTTATCGTATGTTAAACAAGAACAAAGTTGTCTGTCCACCAAAAGAAGAAAAGTCTAAATCAAGTTTTGTCGGTGGTTATGTAAAAGAACCACAAGTGGGAAGTCATGATTGGGTCGTGTCTTTTGATTTGAATTCACTATATCCAAATATTATTGTACAAAACAATATGTCTCCTGAGACAGTTGTGGACGGTTTAGTCAATACATCTTTAGAACATATACTTAGACAACAGACAGAGATTGATACTACTTATGCAACTGCACCTAACGGTGCAAGATTTAAAAAAGATAGACAAGGTGTGATACCATATGTAATTCAAAAGTATTACGAAGAAAGAGTTGATATCAAAAAAGAAATGTTAGAATTAAAACAAGAGTATGAGTCTACACCAACTAAGTCTTTATCAAATAAAATAACTCATTTAGATAATCAACAGATGTCTATCAAGATTTTAATGAACTCATTGTATGGTGCATTGGGTAATCGTTGGTTTAGATACTTTGACCAAAGAGTTGCAGAGTCAATCACACTCGGTGGTCAGTTATCTATTCTATGGGCAGAAAGAACTGTCAATAAAGAAATGAATAAACTAATGTCTACTGACGATGTAGATTATGTGATTGCAATTGATACTGACTCTCTCTATATTAATATGGGAGAACTCGTCCAGAAATTTAATCCTAAAAATCCAGTTAAGTTTTTGGACGAGATTAGTAAGACACACTTTGAAAAGGTATTAACTAAATCTTATAAAGAACTTGCAGACTACACGGGTGCAATGACTAATCGTATGGAAATGGGTAGAGAAGTAATTGCAGATAAAGGTATCTGGGTTGCAAAGAAAAGATATATTCTAAATGTTCACAACTCAGAAGGTGTACAGTATAAAGAACCCAAACTAAAAATCATGGGTATTGAAGCCATCAAGTCGTCAACTCCAGAGTTGGTTCGTGATAACATGAAAAAACTATTTAAGATTATTATTGCACAAACACAAAATGATGCACAACACTTTGTAAGTGTATTCAAAAATGTATTCAAAGACTCTCCCGCAGAAGATATATCTTTTCCGAGAGGAGTCCGTCATGTAAAAAAATATGCAGACAGAAATACTATTTACGGTAAAGGAACACCAATACACTCTAGAGGTTGTCTATTGTATAATCATTATCTCAGACAGAATAGTTTGACAATTAAGTATGAAGAAATAAACAATGGAGAAAAAATTAAATACACTTATTTGAAAACTCCTAACCCAATAAATGAAAATGTAATTTCTTTTAAAACAGTTTTACCAAAAGAATTAAACCTAAATAAATATATCGACTATGAAAAAATGTTTGAGAAAACTTTTCTTGAACCACTCGAACCAATCTTTGATGCAGTTGGTTGGAGTGCAGAACCAAAAGCATCATTAGAGGATTTTTTTGGATAATGGCTCAAGTACATGAAATGATTTATATGAAGATGACTAACGGAGAGTACATCTATGGAACTAATTTAGATATTGGTAAGTATAGTGTCAAACACAAATGCGAATGTGAACGTGAGTTTGACCATGTACCACCATGCAAGTTAGAAGGTCAAGGTGGATACTCAGACGGGTCAAAAGCATTTAAGTATGTTGGTACAGACCATGACCCAATGACTCACTCGCACCCACCGAGTAAAGAACAACTCCATACTGACGCATGGGGTAAAAAAGTTTTTAAGAAAACAAATGGTTGGGATTATGAAACGGGTGAATTTATTTATAACGAAAAATGGTAGGAGTAATTATGGATTACGTTATTGCAATTCTACAAGTGAGTGGAATAGTAATTCTATGTTATCTATTTGTTATGTTTGGAATATCAGGTAAACTAAAAAACTTTTTATCTGATACTTGGGGTGTAATAATGTGGATTATAGGAATGAGGAAATTTATTAAGAAAGATGAAAAAGACAGAGACGGTGGTTGGTAAAAAAGACCTAATAAAAGAACACGAAAAAAGAATGAAGAAGTATCGCAAGATATGGAAAGAGAAGGGTTGCATACATTGGTTGGACTCTTCCGATTGACATTCTTTGTTATATCATGTATAATATAGGACAATGTATAGTCTAACTATTTTTAAAAACACATATGACAATAAGACGCATAGGACTATGCAGTTTCAGTCGTGGGACAAATTTGCATTATTGTTATATGAGTTATCCAATAAGGAAGGTGTAAAAGGTGGAAATAATAGTTCTTCTCTTATTAGTCCTGCTCAGTTTCACGAAGGTGGGACAAGGAGTAATAAGAATGTTAATAAATGGGGTTCTTGGGCTTGTCTTGATTGCGATAGTTTTATACTTGATAGCAATCCTTGTACTGAACCTGATACTGTTCGCAGTTTAGAAAAACAACTCTATAAAATGTTTGGTGCATACGAATACATCTGTTATAGTACTGCATCATCTACAGTTAAGAAACCAAAGTTTCGTTTAGTCTTTCCACTAACCAAAGAAGTCAACGCAAAAGATTTATCTCACTTTTGGTTTGCAATGAATAAAGAATTTAAAGATATTGGAGATGAACAAACCAAAGACCTTGCAAGAATGTATTATGTTCCCGCACAATATCCAAACGCATATAACTTTTATTTTAGAAACAGTGGTATCACACTTGACCCACAAATGTTAATGGAGAAACATTCTTATATTGAAAACAAGGGTAAGAACTTTCTAGATAGATTACCACCTGAGTTGCAACAAGCAGTTGTTGAACATCGTAAGAGTAAACTAGATAATACTAATTATACTTGGACGGGGTTTTCTGATTGTCCGTTTTGGTCTAAGAAACTTGAAACAGAATATCGTGCGATTACTGAAACGGGTTGGTACTATAAAATGTATCAGATTATGGTTGCGGTATGTGGTAATGCAGTATCCAAAGGATATCCTATTACTGCAGAACAAGTCGCAATATTATGTAAAGAGTTTGACGGTGTTACGGGTGGTTGGTATAAAAATCGTGATATGGTAAAAGAGTCAGATAGAGCATTAGAGTATGTCTACAGAAATAGAAGTTAAACCCGTGAAGATATTAGTCACTGGTGGTGCGGGATTTATTGGAAGTCATCTAATGAATTCTTTACTAACAAAAGAATATGATTTATATTGTGTCGGGGTAGACAACTTTAATAATTACTATGACCCACAACTAAAGAAAGATAGGTGTGAAGAGTTTGGTTTAGAAATAAGAGATTGTGATTTAAATGACTTTGAAAGATTAGATATGTTGTTTCAATCATACGAACCTGATATCGTAGTGCATCTAGCCGCACGTGCGGGTGTACGTAATAGTATGGGTAATGAACATTTATATCATAGAGATAATATCGAAGGTACACAAAATTTAATCAACGTATGTAAACTACATCAAGTAGAGAAAGTAATATATGCGTCCACAAGTTCTGTATACAGTGGAACAACTACTTTGCCTTGGACAGAAGATAACGTACAACCGCATCAAAGAAATCCTTACGCATATACTAAGTATGTAAACGAATGTCAATTTAAAATGTCGGGACTACATAATATCGGTCTAAGATTTTTTACAGTATATGGGCCATGGGGTAGACCTGATATGGCACTCTTTGATTTTAGTACAAACATTGTAAAAGATAAACCTATCAAAGCATATAACTATGGATTAATGAAAAGAGATTTTACTTACATCGATGATATTGTTGAAGGAATAAAACTTGTTATCTTTAATCAAGACATAGAGTCTGGAGAAATATTTAATATAGGTAATGGTAAACAAGTTGAACTTATGAAGTTTATAGATAGAATTGGAAAAGAATTAAACAGAGAACCAAAAGTAAATTTAGTACCACCACACCCCGCAGATGTTCTTGAGACTTGGAGTAATACAACCAAACTACAGAAGTTGGGATATCAACCTATGGTCGATATAGAAGAAGGTGTTGCATATTTTATGGAATGGTATAAAGATTATATGGAAGTGAACTAATGAAGTACAATAAAGAAGAATGGGAAAATCTTGCATCTTGTATTAAGACAGAACAAATTCCACCAAGTGATATATTTAAAATATTTCAAAGTAATCCAGAGTTTGAAGAATGGTACAAGACAAGAAAATAAGAATGGGTATTGTCGGACATGGTTTTGTCGGTAAGGCAATTGACTATGCGTTTACTCATGAACTAGTCGATAAGTTTTTAGTAGACCCACTGTACGATACTGACATAGATGATTTAGTAGATTACGAACCTATCATGACTTTTATTACTGCACCTACACCAATGCATGACAATGGAACAGTAGACGCATCAATAGTTGAAGACGCAGTTTTAAAACTTATACAACACACTAAAAGTGTGGTTGTTATCAAATCAACAATCACACCAGATGTAATTAATCGTTTATATAATTCTATACATGATGAAGATAAACCAAGACTTACTTACAATCCAGAGTTTCTAACAGAGAACTCTGCAAAGGAACAATTTATTTTTAGTCAACATCATATTCTAGGTGGTGTTTCTCCAGAGTCTTGTAATAGAGTAATACAATTTTATAATGACTTTAGTTTATGTGTAAGTAAAAGTTTCGTGACTATGACACCACAAGAAGCATCTTTTGTTAAGTATGCAATCAATAGTTATCTTGGAATGAAAGTAACATTCTTTAACCAACTACATGATGCGGCTCTTGACTTTGGTTGTAGTCCACAAAGAATTATCAATGGAGTATCCGCAGATAAAAGAATAGGATATTCCCATACCCGTGTGCCTGGGTTTGACGGGAAGAAAGGTTTTGGTGGTGCATGTCTACCAAAAGATATGAATGCATTCGTTAAATTTAATGAGGACTTGACTTTAATTGCGGAGTCTGTTAAAATTAACAATAAAATGCGAGAAGAGTACGAACTCGATGAACGTGAGAAAAATAATAACATAAAGTTTGAGGATAAATAATATGCCGTCTATTATGGATAAACTAAAAAAGAACTCTACCATTGCACATACGGAAGTTCTTTCTGAGTCTCAGTTTTTTGGGGAAACAGATGTAGTATCTACAGATGTACCAATGATGAATGTCGCACTAAGTGGTAATACCGAAGGTGGTATCACGCCTGGACTTACCGTCCTTGCAGGCCCCAGTAAACATTTCAAAACATCTTTTGCACTAAAGATTGCAAGTTCTTATTTAGAAAACAAGAAAGACTCCGTCTTACTTTTTTATGACTCAGAGTTTGGTTCTCCACAATCTTACTTTGAACAATTCAACATTCCTATGGATAGAGTATTACATACACCTATTACAAATGTAGAAGAACTTAAGTTTGATTTAATTAAACAGTTTGAAGAACTAGATAGAGATGACAATGTCATCGTAGTGATTGACTCTATTGGTAATCTTGCAAGTAAGAAAGAACTTGAAGATGCACTGAGTGAAAAGTCAGTTGCGGATATGTCTCGTGCAAAAGCACTGAAAGGATTATTCAGAATGTCTACACCTTATCTTAAGATGAAGAACATTCCATTGATTGCAGTAAACCATACATATAAAGAGATTGGTTTATTTCCGAAAGATGTAGTTGGTGGTGGTACGGGTATTTATTATTCTGCAGATAACATTTGGATTGTTGGTAGACAACAAGATAAGTCTGGTACAGAAATAAAAGGGTATCACTTTATTATTAATATAGATAAGAGTAGATATGTTAAAGAAAAGTCGAAAATTCCTATCTCGGTGTCGTGGGAAGGTGGTATACAATCTTACTCAGGTTTGTTGGACGTTGCTGTTAGTGGTGGTTATATCGTTAAGCCTAGTAATGGTTGGTATATGGTTGTTGACAAAGGGACTGGTGAAACTATCGGAAACAAGGTTCGTGAGAAAGACACTCTTAATGCTGAGTTCTGGAGTCCAATATTTGAAACAACAGATTTCAAAGATTACATAAAACACACTTATTCCATATGAGTGATTGGGAATTGACTAAACAACACCAACAAGGTATTTTAGATAAACTCAGTGAAGGAGTTCACTATGAGATTATCCCACAATCAGATGATACAAGGGGTTGGGACGTAAGACTACTAGAAGAATATCCTGAAACGGTAATTCGGTATGGTAAGGTTGCGTTTGACGGAAAAAGAGATGCACTTACATTTAATTATGAGATAGTGAGTAGTCCTGACCCCGACTTAGAAGTAGAAACAGATTTGACATTTCAGGAGTACTGTGGTAGAATACTCTCCAACATAATTGAACAATCAATCTCGGAAGGTACTTTACTTGCACAAGATAAAGATACGGGAGAGGTTGGTGCAAAACCTGAAACTTTAGAATGGTTAAAAGATGAATATCAACCTAGAACAGACGATACTTAGAAACTTACTCACTAACGAAGAGTATACAAGAAGAGTTTTACCTTTTCTTGTTCCTGATTATTTTGACGGTGTATATAAAGACTTATTTAAAGAAGTCGCAAAGTTTGTATCCAAGTATAATAAGATACCAACCCTTGAGTCATTCAAGATTGAGATAGATGAAAGTGGTAAACTTAGTGAAGAGAACTATCGACAAGGTATGGAACTCTTACCAAATATCTTTACACCTGAGTCCGAGAACTTAGATTGGTTGATTGAAAGAACTGAGAAGTGGTGTCAAGACCGTTCAGTATATAATGCAGTCATGGAGTCTATCTCTATCATTGACGGTAAACATGCAACTCTAAAAAAGAATGCGATACCTGACGTATTGTCAAAGGCTCTTGGAGTTTCTTTCGATACTAATATCGGACACGATTATCTTGAACAAGTAGATGAACGATATGATTTCTATCATGAACAAGAAGAACGTATACCTTTTGATTTAGATAACTTCAACAAGATTACCAAAGGTGGATTACCCAACAAGACTTTGAATATCGCACTTGCGGGAACGGGTGTGGGTAAATCTTTATTCATGTGTCATTGTGCATCTAATATATTATCACAAGGACGTAATGTATTGTATATCACTATGGAGATGGCTGAAGAAAGAATTGCAGAAAGGATTGATGCGAACTTATTGAATATCCCGATTGACCAAATAGAAAACCTATCCAAAGATATGTTCAAGGATAAAGTATCGCAGATAAATGCAAAGACGGAAGGTAAATTAATTATCAAAGAATATCCTACGGGTCAAGCAAACACTTCTCACTTCCGTGCATTGTTAAATGAATTGAAACTTAAAAAGAATTTTGTTCCCGAAATAATCTTTATTGATTATCTAAATATCTGTGCATCAAGTAGAATGAAAATGATTGGTGGTGCAGTAAACTCTTATTCTTATATCAAGAGTATTGCAGAAGAAATGCGTGGACTTGCAGTAGAATTTAATGTACCGATTATGAGTGCAACACAAACAAACCGAAGTGGGTTCTCAAGTGACGACCCAGGCTTGGAAGATACTTCTGAGTCATTTGGTTTACCCGCAACTGCGGACTTGATGTTTGCATTGGTATCGAATGATGAACTGAACTCTATGGGTAAGATACTTGTCAAACAGTTAAAAAACAGATATAACGACCCGACTAAATACAATAGGTTTACTTTGAAAGTAGACCGAAGTAAAATGAAACTAGAAGATGATGACAATCAGAATATGGTCACCACTAAAGATGATGTACCCGTGTTTGATAAATCTGAGTCTGGTGATAGAGTAAACGCAGAAAAATTTAAAGAATTTAAGTGGAGTTAATATGATTAAAACAGTAGTAACAAACTATGGAGAATACATCGGAGACATTGATGAAGGTGCAGATGTAATTATAATAAAAAAACCTAAAATGGTTATTCAAACACAAGAAGGGTTTGGTTTTGCAAAAGGTGTCTGTGTGACATCTGTGGAGTCTCCCGAAGAAGTATCAGTTAAAAAGACTGCAGTAATTTTAGTAGTCGATACTAATGAAGATGTCAAAAAGGCATACGAAGACTCAGTCTCAGTAATCCAAAAAGTAAATCCGTGAAGGTATTAATCACTGGACATACTCATGGTGTTGGTAAAGCAATACTAGAAAATTGTCCTGACGATTATGAAGTAAAAGGTATGTCTCGTGCAACGGGACATGACCTTACAAAAAATCTTCCTGATACTCTTGGAGAGATTAAAGAATATAATCCAGATATATTTTTTAATAATGCATGGGGACAAGGTGCTCAAAATGAAATAGCAATATGGTGGTCTAGAAACCAAAATCTAAAAGAACCTAGAGTAATGATTACTACTGGTTCTACTTCTGGTATGAAGATGTTGTGTGATGATGAAGATAATTTTTATCCGAATATGCCTAAATTACCTTTTAGTGATTATGGAGAAACTAAAAGAAAATTATTCCTTGAAACATACATGCATTGGATTATGGATACAAGAAAAGTTTATTGGACTAACTATGTACTAGGTTGGGTAAAAACTAGGATACTTATCGGACAAGGAGAATTGAACGGAGAAGAAGATTTATTTAAAAACATTGATATGTTAGAACCTGATTATGTTGCGAAAAAAATGTGGAATGACATTAACAGTGAAGTTTACAAACATACCTTCATGGTTGGAATGGATTGTAAAAGAAGTGGTAGTGAACAAGAAAGAGTTATGTTAATGATGAAGATGATAGCAGAGTCTCAAAAGATAGGACTATGACACAATATACAGAAATAGTTGAAAGACAAAAATTATTACTCGATGCGGAAGAATGGGCTAAAGGTATAGAACAAATACATTGTCATAAAACCAATACTTGTTATTATGATGATAGACCACAAGATACCGAGAACGGTTCTGTAACTGATATCACATATAATGACGGTAGGATTGAAAGAGAGAAAGACGGAAAACTTATTCATACTTTTGGAAAGAAACTAGAAGGAGATGCATTGATACGAAAATATTTGACAAACAATGCATAGGAGTGTATAATGGCAGACAATTATCAAAAAGCATTAAAGAAATTATACATAGTGACTTTTAAAAAACATTTACAAGAACAGAAGTTTGCATATGCAGCTTTGACTTGGTTTATAATACTAATTGGATTTGGGATATATTATGCAGACAGACTATAAATACGATGAAGATAAATTTCTAAAAGAACTTGAGACTTATGTTGATAAAACTTATAATCAACATTATTCTAAAAACAAGTTTCAAGCAACAGAGTTTATTATTGACGGTGGACATGGAGAAGGGTTCTGTATCGGGAACATCATGAAGTATGCACAACGATATGGAAACAAGAATGGGTATAACAAAGAAGACTTAATGAAGGTTATACACTACGCATTGATTATGCTTCATGTACATGAAAAGACTCGTTCTAAAAACTAGGGAAATACTCTTCTAGTCATACACTCTAGTTCTTTCTTACCACAAAAAGTACACTTTGCACCGACTGGTACAAAGACTTTATCTTTTCTTTTTTCGCAGTGATGCGACCAAAAGGTATTATTGTTGGACGACTGAGACACTACAACCCCCCGAAGTTTGACAGTTCTGTGATAAGGAATATGATTGTGCAGAACCACCTTGTTGAGATAGACTTAATGTAGTTGGGAAAGAACCAGTCAAAGATATGTTTGCGGTATGTGTTGCATAGCCACTTTGATACCCAGTTACATTGTTTCCGTCATTATATGTAGATAGATTTACAGTTTTTACACCGTCAGTATTTTGTTGCCAAAACACATTGTTGTTATCAGAATAAAGATTGAAAGTTGCTTGGTGTTCACTATAGATACCCGCAGATGAATTTCTTTGATTACCCGCAAGATTATTATTATCTCCGTGAATGTCAATAGTCGCATCATGTCCACCACCTTCTTGACCGTCCCACGAAAAAGTTGTATCAGTTAGAGAACTAAGTATGTATCCTTGTCCCCAACGAACTGAGTTGTTATCTCCGTAAATATGAAAACCTATATCAGATATTTTACAACTCGTAGTACGATTACATATTTGTGCAAAGTGTAATTCGTTAAATGTTCCGTCTAAATCTCCACTACTTAAACTACCCCAGTGTCCATAGGTCACATGGTTATTATGTCCGTGTTGTATTATTTTTACTTTGTTTCCCCAGTGTTGCATAGAGAAGTCTACAAGGTTATCTTTACCTTCTTGTTCTATATACAACTCAATACCGTCTCCACTTTGCGTGATATTTATTTCATTATCTGCACGAAGATATTCTATACTGAGTAATATAATACTAAACCCTATCCACCAAGGCAGTACAATCTTTATACCTTCTTTGAAACCTTTCATTGATTAGGTGTGAGTTTACGAAACTTTGCGTTATTCTTTGGGTGGTATTCCATGTATCCTTTAGCTTGAAAACCAATTCCCCCAGTATCTTCACTTTTTGCACGGTCTATCTGGTCTTGAGTAGGAGCTCCTTTCTCTCCTTTCTTTCTCATTTTTTCACCCGAACCTCTTTTAATTCTTTCTTTCTTTTTACGAATGTTATCCCAGAGACTTTCTTTATTCATCTCTTTGGTTTTCTTTTTCATCTTATCAATGTATTGACGATATACTGCAGCCTCTTCGGTCTTACCCATTTCTCTTGCACGTTGTTCCATTGCAACTGCAGCTTGTATTTTGTGTGCGTGTTTCTTACCAGAGTTTTCTATCTTCTTGACACTCTTTCTTGCAGTCTCTACATCTTTAAATCCAAGACCATGAATAGTTCCCTTTGGATTTTCATCTGTGTATAGGTCAGAGTGTTTTTTAGAATTAGCAGGTTGTCCTTTCTTTCTAGGTATTCTAGGGTTATCTTCTTCTGCAAAATGTTTAAAACTTTTCATTGTTGTATTATCGTTATATTTGAACCAGAACCGTCTCCTAATATAATGTCACTTGGTTTCTGGTCAGTTATCGTAACTATCCTTGCATTTGAATAGATAGGTTGAGTAATTCTTATCTTACCACTTACTTCTCTATTCAATGTGATTTTACCCGCACTCTTATCTACTAAAGTATTATATTGAGTGTCTTGGTCAAAACCAACTGTCGTACCTTCTATATTTATACTATCTATCTCTTCTGTCTTCCTATCTAACTCAGTAAGTTTGTCTAATTCTGCAACAATGTCTAATACATCTTGTAAGAAGTCTACATCTAACAAGTCTATATCTAACTCAGTAAACTCAAATGCATCTTCTTTATCTAATGCATTATCTTCTAATGCATCAAATTCCAAATAATCTATATCTAATATATTATCTTTGTCATCGTTACTTTGTTCTTCTTCTTCTGCAATCTTTCGTATTTCTTTTGGTGGGTTTACAATAAACATATTATCAATCATAGGAATAGTAATACCTTGTAGGATAACAGTTTCTTTTGGTATGACATCATAACTTTGTACCAGAGTTGCCTGATATGCTTCGTCCAGAATAATCTCTCCACCCAGATTAGAGACAATGACTGAACCAGAAGGAGCTCCAGTTTTATCTGGTAAAAGAACAACTAAAGTTCTACCGAGTTCATCTACTGTAACAGTAAAGTCAGTTCCACGAATACCAATCGTTGCAGAACTTGTATTGATACTAATATTTTCTTTTGGTATTTTACCAGTCTTACTGGTAACAAATCTCGCAGTACCTTTTGCAAAGGTAAGTGCAAGAGTAGATTTTGTAGGGTTGGGGTCATAGATAAATTTATCTACAATGACCATAGAATGTTCTGTTATAGTAAAAACACTTTCATCGATTAGTTCAACTTTCATACGTCCTTTCATGGTTTCCATTTTATCCATGAAAAGAACCGAAAGGTCTACTGCACCTTCGTATGACTCTCCCGTCTGACGTGTGACTTGACTCGCACCCGTAGACTCTCGAACATCGCCAATAGGTTCTGCGTATAATACAGAACCTATTAGTAATAAACTACTCGCCAGTATCTTGTTGAATAATCGTGATTTCTGACCCGTCAGTAACAAAACTTGCATCTAATATCGCCTCAGTACTTGATAAACTTGTACCCGTTCTTTGACCTACGAAGACATAGTTTTTATCTCCAGTTAAATCTACAGATATCTTGTTATCACTACCGTCTTCTTGAGTTGTTAATATCCAGTTGTTAGAACCAGTGATATCAAAATCCCAAGTTGCGTTTGCAGAGTTTACAAATGCACCAATTGTGTTAGATGCACCAGAACCGTCAACTAATAAATCTAGATTTAAACCGTCTGCACTACCTTCGGTAATAGTCCAACTATCCCAGTATGCGGCTGTCGAACCATAGTTGTTAGTACACGCAGAACCACCACACGTACCACCGTATGTACCATAAGTAGATATTTCTCCATTAGTAAAAGTATGTGCAGAGTAAGTTTGAAATCCCGCACTATTATTGAAGAACGCACCGTCTCCTAAGTTATTAGGAGTATTATAAGTTTCAGATTTATTACCAAATCTAAATGTCAATTGGTTACTACTTCCTTGTAGGTCAACATTTAAATCGATATTATCTGCACTATAATTACTATTGGTATTTCCAGTGACTTCACCAATCAACTGATTAATTCTGTTTGAAGAACCAGAGACATTGTAGTCGATATTAAATCCAGTGGACGCAATATCTCCAAACAATAAGTTTGAACTACCATTGAACAACCAATATGCATTACCGTCTTCCAACTGCATTTTCATATCAGATGCAGAAGAACCCGTACTTGTATTTTGACCAACCAAGTTTCCATTACCCGTTTGTTCAATAATTAATTCAAGTCCGTCTCCCACTTGTTCAATATATATCTCGTTGTCTGCAAACATAATTACAGGCAAGTGTGTAATATAAACTAATAATAAACCGAGAACTACTCTCATTTTTTCTCCTTTATTTGGTGTTTATCGTTTGTCCCGTCATTCATATGCGGGTGTCGATGTCCACCTTCTATTTCCCAATAACCTCTATCGTGGCCTTGGTAAATAAGTTCTAATACCGCAACTTCAATCGCAGAACGTGTCGCATATGTGACACTCTCATTAAATCCGTTGCCGTCTTCAATTTCCAATAACTGTGTATCCATATCAAAAAATCGGAATACATCATATCCACCACCTACAGATAAGATTGTTTTCTTTGTCTGTACGTTTAACAAAACCTCTCCAGTTAGTGTCGATACTACTCGCACACTAACGACTACTGAGTCTCTTCTATACGTAGTCGATGCACCAATACCTAACCACCTTGCACCACGACCACCTGACTCTAAGTTAGTATCATATCCTACAATACCACCTTCTACTAATAATCCCGCAAATAATAAAGGACTTAACTTTTTCTTTTCGTTAAACTCCTCTCTCGCACTTCTGATAATCTGTCTTTCTTTGACAAGTGCATCTATATTTGTTCTCTCTACAACTCTAAACCATTCTCCTTTACCCGCAGTTTTGAGTGCATCAATCAGTAAAGTTTCTGCACCTTGTGTCACTGCAGTAGAAAAGTCAGAGAAGTTATCTCTATATTTTCTTTGTCCAGTCTTATCTAAAAACTGATATACTGCAACTACTACCTTATCCCCTTTGGGTGGATTAATTCTTTTCAGTGCTTCGGTTGTTGGTATGTTTTCAACACTCGCACTCTCACGACACATAAATTGTTCATCTTCACAATCTATTTCGTGAAACTTAGTTATACTTGCACAACCGTACATGACCACGATTAGTCCGAGTATAACAAAAAATCTCATTAGAATAAACCACTTCCTATCGGTACATCTAAACTTGTTATTGTATCATCTTCACTGGTAATTGATATTCTTATAACATCAACACCGTCTACTCCACAACCAGTGCATACTTCATAACTTATACTGTTTCCCATTAAATCAAAGAAACCTTCTAATGAAGCGTCTACCTCTTCTGTACCGAACATCTTATCTACTAGTTGTTTGGATATCTGTGCATAAATTCTAGACTCTAAATTTCTTAGGAATTTTGCTTGTGTTGTTCCTTCTGCATCTCTTTCTGCAGCCGCAATTGCAGACTCTAAGTCATCTGCAATTTTACCTCTTCTACTTTTCTCTTGGTTTTCAATTGTTAGATAATGAGATGACGTAGATATCCCAGAGAAACTAGGACTCTTAAACTTGTGTACTACTTCGGAAGTGTATATACTACTTGCGAGTAGACTTAGTATTATTATTCTTTTCATTGTTTTCTTGTTGTTTCCTATATTCGATTACAGTATTTACTTTCTGTTGTAATCTAATTAAATCATTATCTAACATTCTTATTTGGTCAAGGAGATTGATTAGCATTTTATGTGATGCACTAATCGTTGGTTTCAACTTCTTAGTTACATACTGCCATACGTACCAGATAAAATATCCCATACCAAAAGTCATTAGAACGGGATATCCTAATTCGTTGATAATTAAAACTATTTGGTCAATGTTCACTAATCTCGTCTCGCATCAATTTTACCGTCTTCCATAAAATTTTCTGCACGAGCAACCCTATCTACATCGGGTCTTAATTCCAAAGCCTCACTGACGATTAAATCTATTTTAATCATGTCGTTGTTCATCTGACGAACTCTAGACTCTAATCCTTTCATAATGTTAGTAAGTCCTTCTACAGAACCCGCAACACCGTCCAGAATGTATTTCAATGTCAGAAAGATAAAGAAACCCATAACGATAGCTGAACCTATCGGAATTCCTACTTCCATTAATAATTTTACTATATCCGTCATACACTCCTATTTATAAGAAAAGGGGTTTAAAAAACGAATATATACTAGAACAACTTGACAATTATTGTATTGTCATGTATAATTCTAAACAATTTAATAATATATTATTGGAGAAATATAATGAAAAAACTTTTAGTTTTGATTGCGTTTCTTTCTGCACCAGTCTTTGCAGAGAACTGGGATAGGGAACAATTCAACTTCAAACTACAAACTAAAGATAGTTTTGGTAATAATGTATCTTGGAGATATAGACATTACTTTGGAGACAGTGATAAAACGCATCATCAATTAGGGTACAAATATGATAACTGGGATTTCTCATATCAATACATTGAAAAGAAAGGTAGACCTGAACATCGTCCAAGAATTTCAGTAAAACTTTTCCAACAAGAAAACGGTTTCTACTTTAGACCTAGAGTAGAGTATCGTGATATCGAGGGTAAAAAGAATAAGAAAACTAATTATTTTAGAGTCTTAACTACTCTCGGATATAAAGGTGATTTTAAATGTAATACGGATTTAGTTTGTGTTGCACCACAAGTTCACTTCTCTCCTAGATTTGCATTTAGTAAAAACGGTGTAAGTAATGGAGACTTTGAAGATATTCAAACTGACATCATGTTAAATGTTAAGTTTGGAAAAAACTTCACTATAAGGCCTGGAGTTAGATATATAGTAGATGATGAATTCAATACTGATAAACTCTATGCAACCTTACAGTTAAGTGTCAAATTCTAAGTACCAAGTATTTGATAATTTTTTAGACGACCCAGATGAAGTATTGGAGTATGCAAATACATGTCAATACTTCACTGCGGAAGAATACCAAAAGATAGACCCACTCGAGTCCGTAGGAAACTGGCCTGGACTCCGAAGTAATGATTTACAATTAGAGTTTCCTGACATTACCCATAAATTAAATAAGATGTTTAATGTTAGAGTAGGGTGGTTGACATTCTATCAACATCTAGTATCTCAGAACATCGGAAAACCAACACCACATACAGACGTAAGGTGGGATTTTTCTGGAGTCATCTATCTAAAAGGAAGTGACGGTACATGGATAGATAATGAGATTGTTCCTTTTAAATATAATCGTGCAGTTTGTTTTGATGCACACACACCACACCACCCATTACATAGTACCACTGACCGTTTAGTTCTTACCTTCTTTTCTAAGTACGTATAACTACGACATATTCTGTCGTCCTTAAACATTATTTTCAAAATAAGTGTTGACTTTTGTTGTCAAATACCCTATAATACTTATTATGAAATCAAGAAAACTTAATGTTGAACTCCAATCAAGAGTCTTTAAACTGTTAGAAAAAGTAGGAAATGCTACTGAACTTAATACTGTTATAAGAGAGATGCAATCTCAATATGACAATGTAGTGAAAAACTCTTTATCAGTTGGAGACTACGTCAACGTGGTTGAGGTTAAAAAAACCAAAACTGTTGTTACTAAGGGTTGGGTTAGAAAGGTTAATAGAACAAAAGCCTTAGTTCAAATAAAAGGTTGTTCATACAGAGTTCCATTCAGTATGATAGAAAAGATTTGTTAAGAAAAGACTTGACAATTCTTGTTAGACTTGTTATAATAACAACATAAATTAGAGAGGTAAATAAATGTCAAACAATTACAACGAAGCAATCCGAGACCAAATAGAAATGCAAGTCTTAGGTGCAAATTATTCTTTTGAAGATTTACTAGATGAACTTCAAATGTCTTATCAAGATGCATATGAAGAAAAGTTCGTCTATGACGACTTAATCGATTTAGTAATCGAAAAAAGATTTGACGAAAGTCCACAACTATAAGAGAGGTATATATGAAACAAAATATTAGTTATGAAGTATCCGAAGATACTAACAATATCGGTGGTACATGTCTTCAAGCATCATTCAGTGAAATGGGTATCAAACCAATGACATTCAAAGAATTAGTTGGTGTACTTGGTGCTCCCACTGACATTATGTTCGGAGACGAAAAAAGTGAATACACTTGGGCGATTGAAGGTAAAAGATATTTCTTCAATGAAGAATTACAATGTGATGATTTTGAAACTTTCGAGTTCACTATCTATGATTGGAAAGAAAGTCTTTATGGACAACAATCTTTAGAGACCATGCCTGTAGATTGGCATGTCGGTGGTTTCGACTACAACTCAAGTGTAGATTACGCATACAGAATTTTGGTTAAAGAAATGAAACCCGAATATAATTTTAACAAACTACCCAAGAATATTTCTTGGGTGCAATCATAAGGAGGCTATATGGTAGCAGCAGTAGAAACCATGGCTTATGCGGGGGAAGTCCCTTGGCATGGGTTAGGTACTAAAGTCAGTAGTGATTTAACACCTAATCAAATCATGGTAAAAGCAGGTCTTGATTGGTCTGTCAATAAGGTGCCAACCTATGCAAAGGTTGGTGGTATGGAAGTTCCTACGGGTCAAGAGGCACTCGTAAGAAGTTCTGATAATAAGGTTCTTACTCAAGTGGGTAAGAAGTGGTATCCCGTGCAGAACGAAGAAGCATTCGAGTTCTTTTCGGAATACTGTTATGCGGGAGACATGAGTATGGAAACTGCGGGGTCTTTAAGAGACGGTAAAATGGTTTGGGGACTTGCAAAAGTCAAAGAGTCATTTAGTGTCGGTAAGGAA